>Ga0101944_10000787_pt1 | contig 83943 bp, 61 predicted proteins | sample DewCreD2012metaG_FD_75245 | JGI IMG/M metagenome (GOLD analysis project Ga0101944, IMG submission 75245) | Hot spring sediment bacterial and archeal communities from British Columbia, Canada, to study Microbial Dark Matter (Phase II) - Dewar... ... | reverse complement strand
AGCAGCCCGATCCGGTAAAGGCGGCGGTGGAACCGCGCGCATCCACCAGACCCACCTGGCGCAGTTCGCGGCCTTCATCGTCACGCAGCAGTTGTTCAAGGGCTGCTTGCGCCGACAGGCCAGAGGCCATCAGCGCGAGGCCGCGTGGGCCATAACTGGTATTGGCGTAAGATTGAGTGGCAACGGCCCCCTGGCCGGCAGCGGCCCAGGGAACCAGCGCGCCGACGGCCAAAAACTTCGAGGCAACCGCCACGCCCCAGGCATTTTCAGCCGGGTCGTAGGCGACAATGGAGAAGGTGGAAGGTTTAGGCATCGAAAATTTTCTCGTCTTGGGTAGGGCTGACCGGCTGATGAGCTCCCCGGCAGCGTTCTTCATATTTTTTTAGCTGTTCCATTTGCGGAGGGGTGATCTTGATAAAAGGGCGCGCTTTGCGGATGAGCGCCAGGGCATCTGCCAGGCTGTAGCCTTCGGCCATGAGGTAGGCGGCGGCCATGGAGGGGGCGCGTCCAACGCCCGCGCCGCAGTGGATGTAGACCTTCTCGCCGGCAGCGATGGCTTCGCGGATGAAGGCCACGCCCTGGTCGAGATGTTCTACAGAAGGGGCCGCGTCATCAATGGTGGGCAGGTGCAGGTAACGCTCCAGAGCCAAACCGTAGGCGGCATCATCCTTTTCAATGCGCATGTTGACGCAGGCGCGGATGCCCTGGCGTTCTAAAACGCGCTTGCCGTTTTCTTTAAACTGTGGGCCAACGTACAACTGGTCGGTAACGCGGCAAAACTGCAACAGCGGAACCCCGGTCAGTTCTGGCAGGCCGCGCCCGTAGATCCATAACAGGGTGGTGTACACCCCCTGGGTGCGGAGACGATAGATCAGGATGCCTGCGTTTTTACGGATGCGAGCGAGGAGTGTCATCATGGATAGCGATTCTAGCATAAGGTGAGATTGGTGGGGCTGTCAACTGGACCCGCGCAGGGGGCGGGGAAGCTTCCAGAAGGCAGCGGCGAGGGTGGCGACCAGGAACAGGAGCGAGAAAGACACCGACCAGCCCTGGGTAGGCAGGATGTTGAAGGCCCATAACAGCGCCGGAAGGAAAAACAAGAGACCGCCGCCCAGGCCGGTGAGAAACAAAGCTAGTAAGCCGCGGCGCTGGATAGGACTGCGGAACAAATCTATCGAGACGGCCAGCGCCAGGATCACCAGCAGAACGCCGGCAGACAGCAGTCCCAGAGCCACCAGAGCGTAGCCGTAACCGCTGAGGGCGGGCGGAAAGAGCAGTACCACGACCAGCCAGGCCAGGGCGGCGACCAGCACCAGGAGCCACAAGAGGATGACCATCCAGCGTTTGGAGAGCCGGAGGCGCGGGACGGCCAGGATGACATAGATGAGCAGGGCGGCTAGAAACGCCAGGATCAACTGATCGCTCAGGAGGACGCGCAGTACATCTAGGTCTGGGGTGGAGCGATGGGGCCGGTAGGGGCCGACCGGCACGGCGCGCCACTCACCAGCGGCAGTGCGCACCAGCACGCCATCATGGCCCATGGCAAAGATCAGACTGCCGGTGATGAGGTCTTCAACGGCCTGAAGCGGACCGGGAAGGTAAGAGGGGTTGCCGGTTGAGGTCTTGATGATATACGCCTGCATTGCCTCGGTGGCATGCGGCGGCGCGTAGGCCACCTGCCAGGTCTGGCCGCCATCGCCAGAAGATTGGATCGGCTCGCCAGGCCGGTAGCGGAAGCGCAGGCCAGAGGTTGAGGATTGTACCTCGCGCCAGTCGCTGGGATCGCCAACGGGGGTGTGACATTCGCTGTAAGAGATTAAATCGGCCCCGTGCCAGGTGATGCCGCCATCACTGCTGCTGAAGGTGGCATAAGCGGCCTGAGCGGTGATTACGCCATCCTCAGCCAGCAGGCAGGTGATCCCGTAGTCTGGCATGGCGGAATTGGCAAGGGTCAGCAGAGCGGCCAGGGGCCAAAGAATCAGTCCAAAGGCGGCGCGGCGGGATGGGCGGTGGGCATCTAGCGCGGGTTGGGGGGTACGATCCCACAGCCACCAGGCCGCGCCCAGAGCAGGCAAGGCCAGCAGGTCAGAAGGGTCACGCACAAGGGTGGAAGGGAGGCCGGAGAGGTATTCGAACCCTTGAACGATCAGCCGGTGGAAGAGAGGCGCGGTTTTTGCCAGCGCAAACACGCCGCCGGTCAGCCCAAAGGCCAGCCATTTGACCCACCGCTGGCGGCGCGGCTCTTTGAGGGGCAGCAGCCCGCCGAGCAGAGCCGCCAGCGCGAAAGGAAAGAACCCCAACCACGCAAAATCGCCGAGCTTGCCGCTCCACCACGAGGGCCACCAGCGGCGCAGGAGGTGGTCGTTGATTAACAGCAAGGCTAGCATGGAGAGGCTGAAAGGGTGGGCCAGCAGGGCCAGCGATTTGTGCAGGGCGGCGTTTTTGATCATTTTTCTGTAAACTTTTCGGTGAAATAGGGCACGTAGAGGCTGCCTTCAAAACCAGGGGTAGTGGAGCCAGCGGGGAAAATCTGCACGTCAATGCGGTCATAGACGTTGCGCCCGCGGCCCAGGCAGTAGAGCCGGTCTGGGTATTGGGGCAGAGTCTGGCACGAATAGGTTTCTTCTTCTTCGACTACCACTCTGAAATCTTCGGCCTGCACCGGGCCGGGGAACTGAATGGAGAGCAGCAGGTTGTAACCGGGCTGTTGCCAGCTAACGCCGAGCAGTCTGGCCTGTGCCAGCAGCGGGTGCGGGGTTGGGGTGAGGGTCAGCGTGGGGAGCGGCGTAGCCGAGGGTGAAGGCAGGGGAGGAGGCAGCGTCGCCGAAGGCGATGGGGTAAAGGCGGCGGTAGGCGTGGCGGCCTGGGCGGCGCGGGTGAACGTAACCACCGGAGCCGGAGTTCCCGCCCGCTGAACCAGTACGCGGTTGGCCCCTAACCGGCATCCGGTCAGGAGCAGCGTCAGGAGAACAGAAAGCGAAAGGGTTTTTAATGCAGAGGACATAGAACAATTTTCTCCGCTGTTAAGTTTCTCACAAAATCGGTTTTTCGGGTAAAATCCAAACCTGGTTTCTATACAATCCAGGAATTATGCAGGAGCCACAGGATGCGACTCTCAGTTGTGATACCGGCCTATAACGAAGAGCAGACCATTGGGACGGTCCTCACTGCTCTGCTGCGCGAGCTGCCGGATATTTTCGAGATTATTGTGGTGGATGATGGCTCAACCGACCGGACGGCAGACATTGCTCAACAGTTCTGTGAGCGGTATGAAGCGGTACGGTTGATCCGCCAGCCGCGCAACCAGGGCAAAACGGCGGCGCTGCGGCGGGGGTTTGCCGCCACCACCGGCGACCTGGTGGTCGTGCAGGACGCCGATATGGAGTACGATCCGGCTGACATCCCGGTGCTGATTGAGCCGATCCTGCTGGGCAAAGCCGATGTAGTATTTGGCTCGCGGTTTATGATTCGCCGCGCGGCGCGGGTGCTGTACTTCCGCCATTTTTTGGCTAACCAGTTCCTGACGTTTCTCTCGAACCTGCTGACCGATTTAAACTTGAGCGATGTAGAGACGGGGTATAAAGCCTTCCGGGGAGAGATCATCCGCAAGATGGTGATCGAGACGCGCGGCTTTGGCTTTGAAATTGAGGTGACGGCTAAGGTCGCCAAACTGGGCTGCCGGGTGTATGAAGTTCCGATCTCGTATCACGGGCGGACATATGAAGAGGGCAAGAAGATCGGATTCCGCGATGGGATTGACGCGATTTTCTACATCCTCAAGTACAACCTGTTCGTGAGTAAAAAACGCTCCTTCACCAGCCTGCCGGATTTACACCGATAGGGTTAGAAGCGCCAGTTAATCGAGGGCTTGCAGAAGTTGAGGCAAGAACTGACCAGCAGGGGATGGAAAGTGAAAGTGGGCGTAGCTGGTCAGCGGGGTGGAAGTAGGGTTGACTTCAACGACGGTAGCCCCAGCGTGCAAGGCTACGAAGGGGAGCGAGGCGGCTGGCTCCACAATTCCTGACGTACCGATCGAAAAGAAAAAATCACAGTGCTGCGCGGCCTGGAGTGCGCGTTGAAGGATGGCGGGGGATAGGGCCTCGCCAAACCAGACGACCGCAGGGCGCAGCAGGCTGTTGCAGGTGGGGCAGCGCGGCAGGGCTTCATCACTCCAGAGATGCAAGCCGTGATCTTGACTGCTGGAACAGCACAGTTGGTGGATGTTGCCGTGCAGTTCGATGATATTTTGTGACCCCGCCAGGTGGTGCAGGCCGTCAATGTTTTGCGTGATCAGCGTAAAGTGAGGGGCGCGGCTTTCGAGGGCGGCAAGTGCCAGATGGCCGGGGTTGGGGGCCGCCTGGTTAATGAGACTGCGCCGCCAGCGGTACCAATCCAGCACCCGTTGGGGGTTCTCAGCAAAGGCTTCGGGCGTTGCCAGTTGGCGGGGATCGTAGTTTGCCCACAGGCCGGTCTGCGAGTCGCGGAAGGTGGGGATGCCGCTCTCGGCAGAGATACCGGCTCCGGTGAGGGCAGTAATGGAGCGGGCGGCGCGCAGGGCCTGGATCAGTTCAGGGGGGATTGAAAAGCCGGTATGAGAAGCGCCAGCGGGTTCTGACATGCCAATTCACCTCGTTTGTGAAAGCACAGTTTCTACGGCAGTGCGGAGCCATTGGTCGGGGTCATCTTCCGAGACAGGCACATCCGGCTGCAAGCCATGCCCTCGGATGGCCGGTTCGAGGCCGGGAACCCACCAGCGCGCCGCGGTGACATGCAGGCTGGAGCCATCTCCCAGATCAAAGACGAGCTGAATGGAATCTTTGCCATAGGTGGGCGAGCCGACCAGCGGAGCGCGGCCCTGCCCCTGAAGCGCCCCGGCCAAAATTTCGGCGGCGCTGGCCGTGCTTTGATTGACCAGAACGGCCAGGGGAAGGGCGGTAAAGGGGCCGGGTCTCTCTACGCTGTAGGTTTTAACCTCCTCGCCGCGATATTGCTGTTGAATGATCGTGCCTTTTTCCAGGAAGAGCCGGGCGGTATCCACCCCGGCCTCGACCAGCCCGCCGCCGTTGTTGCGCAGGTCGAGAATAAAGTGAGTGGCCCCGCGCTGCTGCAAGTCTTGGATAGCTTTACGCACTTCTGCGGGCGTGGTCTCAGCGATTACGTTGATCTGTATCACGCCGACGCGGGCTTCATCGGGCGCAAGGTTCCAGGTAACAGAGGGCAGCGGCACTTCGGCGCGGCGAACGAGATACTCGATGGGCTGAAAAGCTGGTTCGCGCCCTACCGTGATTTTGACGTGCTGGCCGACTCGCCCGCGAATGGCGGCCTGAACCTCATCGTAGCTGAGCAAGGGAGTAATCTCTTTGCCATCAACCCGGAGCAGCCGGTCGTTTTCGAGGATGCCCGCTCTGGCGGCGGGGGAATCGGGCAGGGGGAACAGGCGGATGTAGTTGTCGGCGTCGCGTTCCAGGCGCACGCCGATGCCGCCGTATTTGCCTTCCAACTGATTCGACTGTAGCTCGGCCTGAGGTGGTTCGACAAAGACGGTGTAAGGGTCGTTCATGGCCTGGAGCATCCCTCGGATCATGCCGTATTGGGGGGCGGGGGGTTGGGGGAGCGGATCGTAGGCATTTTGGGTTAAAATAGTCAACGCCCGCCGCACCAGGGCGAGGTCATCGCCCGTGTACCACTGGTGAAAGATATAACCGGCTGCAAAGGCTAGGAGCAGCAGGAAAACCTGGAGCAGTGCAAACAACCCCCAATAAAGCAGTGGGTTGGTTGGTTCCTGGAGGGACGATTTTGGAAGGGAAGGTCGCATCGCATCCTTTCTTTCAAGAAGAAATGGAATCCAGACGAACACAGATGGGCATGGATGAGCATCACGACAAAACCTTTAGCCTCTGTGAGTATAATCGGAATTTTTAAATTTATGGATGGTATGGAGCAGGGATGGAGACAGGATCAATCGCAGCCTGGAAAGTAAAGGTAGGGCCAATGCCAGGCCTGGAACGGCTGAATCTGCAGGCGACCGGCCTGGATGATGGGACGCAGCAACTGCCAGGCGGGGGGTATACCACCTTTCGTACGTATGGAGGAACGCGCGCGGCGCACCTGGAAGATCATTTCAGGCGGTTAGAAGAAAGCGCGCGCCTGTTGAGCAAACCATTGACGGTTGAACGTGCCCCTTTACGCGCCGCGCTGCGTCAGGCGCTGGCGGATTATCCTGCGCCGGAGCGGCGCGTGCGCCTGCTGCTCGATTTGGAGCGGGAGCCGGGCGTTTTGTATATTCTCATTGAACCACTGCATGTGCCATCTGAAGCCGAATATGCGCGCGGGGTCAAGGCGATCACGCGCAGGATGCACCGCGAAAACCCCAAAGCCAAGCAGACGGCGTTTATTGAGACGGCCGCGCGGGTACGCCGCGAACTGCCGCCCGGCGTGAATGAGGTGTTAATGGTGGGTGAAGATGGCCGCGTGCTGGAAGGCCTAAGCAGCAACTTTTTTGCCGTGCTGGATGGCGTGATCTGGACGGCGGATGAAGGCGTGCTGTCGGGGATCACGCGCGAGGGGGTGCTGGCATGCATCCGCAAGGCGGGCATCCCGCTGCGGATGGAGGGGATCGCTTGCGCGGATTTGCGGCGGGCCGGGGAGGCGTTTATCACCAGTGCCAGCCGGGCGGTGCTGCCTGTGACCGAGATTGACGGTCGCCCGGTGGGGGATGGCCGGCCCGGCGCGCTGACGCTGAATCTGCTGCGAGAATATCGTGCGTGGGTGGAGGGGGAGTTAGAGGAAATTTAATCCTCCTAAGCGAGCAGGTTAATCAACTCGGCCATACGGTCGAGGCGCTGCATATATTTCTGATAGGCAGTCAGTTCGCGCCCGACGGGCAGGTTGGGCTGATGGAAGGCACTGCGGGCGGCGGCCTGGGCCGCGTGAATTTCTGCGGCGGATACATCTACTGGACGCTGCTGGATAGCGGCGATGACAGCTTGCGACACGAGGCGGTCATACTCCTGTAAAGCGGCGTGCAGGGCTGCGAGGGCCGGGTCGGCGGCTTCAGGGGGCAGCAGCACGGTTTTTTGGGCAATGACCATTTTACGCAGTTCTACTAGAGGCGATTCGGGTTCAGTCATGGCGTACCCCTTTCTTCTTATACAGCCTTTCGGCGCGGGCGGCCAGTTCTTGGAGGGCGTGGCGGCGGGCATATTCGTAGGGGAAGGCACGAGGGACCAGCCGGACGGCGCGCTGCACCCAGGATTGGGCAGTGTCATAATCGCGGGCATGGTGCTCGTAATACTTTGCCAGTTCCACACAGGCTTCCAACAGCCCACGCTCGGCGGCGCGCTCCCATAGGCGGGCGGCCTGCTCCCAGCGCCCCTGGCGGCGCTCCATATGGGCATAGCGTTGGATGGTTTTAAAGAAAAAGGCTTCGGGCAGGCCGTGGTCGAGGCTGGCTTCGTATAGCTGAGCGGCCTTCTCCAGCCAACCGAGGTCTTCGTAGAGCCGGGCTACCGCGGCGAGATCCAGCCCGGCGCCATCACCAACCCAGGGAGAGGCGGCCAGCAGGCTGGCCGGCTCGGTGAGCAGAGCGGCGACGTGGTGGAAGAGGGCGGCCATAGAGAGAATATCCATGGCGTTGTGATAAAAGACGCCGGCCAGGGGTGCAGCATCTCCGCTGCGCAGGTAGGCGAAGTAAAGTTCGGGGATCATCCAGCCGGGGATGTCGGCGCGGGAGCGTTGGAAGCGCACGATTTCTTTTTCCAGGTCCACCAGGGCGCGCGAGGCCAGACGGTCGCGCCACAGTTTGCGGGCCAGGTGCAGCAGGTCGAGGTGGTCGAGGGCGGCATAGGGGAATTCAAACTGATTGAGCGTACAGCGCGCGGCGAGGAGGGGCAGGTCGAAGGTTTTCCCGTTGAAGGTGACGATCACGTCAAAGCGCGCCGCCCAGCGTTCTAAGGCGCTCAGGAAGGCAGGTTCTTCGGCGGGGTCGCGCAGGAAGAATTGGGCGACGTGAAAACCATCGCCATCGTGGTAGCCGAGGCCCGCCAGAAAGGCGAGCGTGCCGGCGCCGCCCATCAGGCCGGTGGTTTCAGTATCCAGGAATAACACATTGCGCAGAGCAGGATCAACCAGGCGGCGGGCGGCCCCCCAGGCAGAGAGGGCCTCAAGAGGGCATTCACTGCACAGGTCAATGCTGCCATGCCGGTAGCCGGAGGGGAAGACCTGCTCACTGAGAAAGACCGGCCCAAAGCGCGTTTCAAAGTTCGCCCCCTGGACGACTTCTTCAATGGCCGTTGTCCTGGGGCGGGCCTGGGGCGGCGGGGGCTGGAGGTTTTTCGCGCCCACCTGCACGCCGAGCGATTTGAGCTTCTCAGACAGGTCTTCAGGGCCGATGCTCATAGATTGATTATATCAGGCAGTTGAGCAAAGCCAGCGTTTCGGCTTTACCGCCTACGCCGTTGGGGCCAGCGGGGCCCACGCACGAAGGACAGCCGCTAGTGCAGGGGCATTCGGCGACCAGTTCGCGGGCGCGCTGCATCAGCGAGGCGTGCATCTCAAAAATGGCTTCGGCCAGCCCAATGCCAGCGGGGACAAGGTCATACAGGGCCACGGCGGGGTGTTTGTCGGCCAGCGGCGAGAGCGGATCGGCCAGCGCGCCCAGGTCGCCCACGTCGCACATCAGGAAGAGGGGGGCCAGGTTGTGCAGCACGTACATCAGGCCGCTCAGCCCCGATTTCATCTTCACGCTGGCCTCGGCCTGGCGGTGGCAGGCGGGGCAGAGCGTGATGAGATTATCAAGGTGGTTGGCCTGGGCGTAGCTGGCAAAGTTGCGGAAGGGTGTTTTGTGGTGGACGTGGAAAGGCTGACCGGCCTCTACCTGGCCGCATACCTGGCAGGTGCGTGCGTCGCGCAGGAGGGCCAGCTTGCGCTGCATGGGCCAGTTGGGACCGTAATCGTTGGGGTCATTCTTCCACGCGCCGGCCTCGCGCAGCGTTTCGACGGTTGCCTCAGAGACTGCCAGCCAGTAGCCGGTGGTGCGCAGTTGGGTGGGCGGCAGATCGAGCACGCCCTCGCCTAAGTTTTCGTTGGTGTACCACTTGAGCCGCCGGAAACCAATGACCTGGGTCGTAACCAGCACTTCACCAAAACCAATCTTGCCGCCGGAGACTTCGGCTTCGCGCAGGACGGACAGTTTTTCGATCTCCACCTGCTTACGGGGTTCGGTGTAATAATCCACGTCTGCGGGGAGCAGATGGGCCACCTTGTTTTCGAGATCCAGGCTTTGTACCTCGTACACCTGCCCGCCGTGCAGGTAAACGGCCTGGGGATGCACCATCCACATGGCGCTTTCGTAATCAACCTCGCCGATGACGCGGGGACCGGCGGCTTCGGCGCTCTGGAGGGTGAAGCGCATGGGCGAAGAACTGCGCAGCGAGACGCCGTCGGCGGGGTAGCGGTCGGCCATCCAGAAATACGAGGGGCCGGAGGCGTGCAGCTCGCCGGTTTGGGTGAGGAACTGTAAGAAGGAGTCGAGCGTGCTGGCGGGGAGGCTGCCGAAGGTGTCTCCAGCTTTAAAGGGGAGTTCGAAGGCGGCGCAGCGCAGGTGCTGGAGGAGGATGAGGAGATTATCGGGGTTAATCAGGGCCTGTTCGGGGGAACGCTCGAAGATATATTCGGGATGATGCATCAGATATTGGTCAAGCGGGCTGGCGGAGGCCACCAGCACGGCCAGCGCGTCGCCCTGTTTGCGCCCGGCGCGCCCGGCCTGTTGGCGGGTGGAGGCGATAGTTCCGGGGTAGCCAACCAGTAAGACAGCGTCCATCCCGCCGATGTCAATGCCGAGTTCGAGGGCGTTGGTAGCGACTACCGCGCGGGCCGAGCCGTCGCGCAGGGCGGCTTCGATGGCGCGGCGCTCGCGGGGCAGATAACCAGAGCGGTACGAGCGCAGCGCGCCGTCGCCGTTGTCGCCGCGGTTGGTGGAAAGGCTGCGCAGCATCAGCTCCACGGTGCGGCGGGCACGGGCGAAGAGGAGCGACTGCATCCCCTGGTCGAGCAGATCCCCTACCAGACGGATGCTTTCGGAAGAAGAACTGGCGCGCAGTCCCAGTTCGGGGTTGACGATGGGCGGGTTGTAGAGCAAAAAGTGCCGCCGTCCGCGCGGCGCGCCGTCCTGGTCAATAATTTCAGCGGGCGCTTCGATCAGGCGCGTGGCCAGGTCTCCAGGGTTGGCGATAGTGGCGGAGGTGAGGATAAACTGCGGCCAGGAGCCGTAAAAAGCGGCCACGCGCTTAAGCCGCCGCAGTACATTAGCAACGTGCGAGCCAAACACGCCCCGGTAAACGTGAATTTCGTCAATGATGACAAAGCGCAGGTTGCGGAAGAACTCTGCCCACAGGGTATGATGGGGGAGGATACCGGTGTGGAGCATATCGGGGTTGGTGAGGATCAGCCGGGCCTGGCGGCGGATGGCGGGGCGGTCGGCGGAGGGGGTGTCGCCGTCGTAGACGGCAACCCCCAGCGGGGCCGAGGCGGTAGCGTCGGCGGCGAAGCCCGCGGCTTCGCGCAGCCCTTGCAGTTGATCCTGGGTGAGCGCCTTGGTGGGGAAGATGAACAGGGCGCGGGCGGCGGGGTCGCGCAGGGCCAGGTCGAGGACGGGCAGATTGTAGCACAGAGTCTTGCCGGAGGCCGTGCCGGTGACGATAACAGCGTGTTTGCCAGCGGCGGCGGCTTTCCAACTGAGGCCCTGGTGTGAATAGAGCGCGCGGATGCCTTTCTGGCGCAGGTAAGCTTGCAGCACCGGGTGCAGGCCGGGGGGAAAGTCTACCAGGTGGGCCGGGCGCTGATCTTCGGTGCGCCATTCCACTACGTTGCCAGCGATGGTTGGCTCGCGAGACCAGAGGTCGAGGAGATGCTCTAAGCGCGTGGGAGGTAAAGACGCCATGCTCTTGTTGTACCCGAAAGTAGAACAAAGATCAAGAGGAAGAGGTAACGGCTGAGAAATGGCTTTGCTTGCTATAATAGCGTTAATCCACCGGGTGAGGAGAACAAAATGCCTTACCGGCAGCTTTTTTATCATATTGCGTCTGGTACGAAAAACCGTGCGGCGCTGATTAAGCCTGATATTTATTTTTATCCCTGGCGCAGGTTGGGTGGAAGATGAATCCTATACTATTTGTTGGTCTGTTGGCGTTAGGCTGGGCGGCGGGGCTGACCGTCAATTACCTGGCGGATGTATTGCCCCGCACGCGGTCTTTCAGCCGTCCGGTCTGCCGGTGGTGCGAGCAGCCGCTGGCATGGCGCGATTACCTGCTGCTGCGCCGGTGCGGGTCGTGCAGGCGGGGGCGCGCCTGGCGCGTTTGGGTAGTACAGGGGACAGCCATGGTGTTGACGCTGTTTTTGGGATGGCTTCCCCAAATGACCGGTAAAACCGGCTTTTGGCCGGGTCTGGCGCTGTTGGTTTACTTTGGGGTAGTCATCGTGATTGACATGGAACATCACCTCATCCTGCATCCGGTCAGTCTGGTGGGAGCGGTGATATGCGGGTGGATTGGCTTTACCCGCCATGGCCCGCTGGAGACGGCCCTGGGCGGGGCCGCCGGTTTTGGCTTTATGCTGGTGGTTTACTGGCTGGCGGCGGTGTTTATCCGCTGGGTGCGCAGGCGCCGGGGGATGGTGAGCGACGAGGAGGCGATGGGCTTTGGGGACGTGAGCCTCAGTGGGGTGTTGGGCCTGCTGCTGGGCTGGCCGGGAATTGCGGCGGGACTGATACTGGCCTTTTTGCTGGCGGGCCTGGGCAGCCTGATGGTGATCGCCGTCCTGGCGAGCCAACGCAAGTTTGAGGCTTTTGGCACGTTCATCCCCTATGGGCCGTACCTGGTGCTGGCGGCGGCGCTGTTGATTTTCCAGGGTTGATTCGCGTTTCGTACCCTGCGGTGTTGTTCGTGCTGGCGGCAACATATGTACCTGCCCGGCTTTTACCCACTGCACCGTGAATTACAGGACGATGCCAGTTACATTGAGGCCCCAAAGTCCGCGAGTTCTTCGACTTGAAAAATGGCCGACTGACCGATTGTGCGCTGGATTCTGCCGATTAACGGCGTACCCGATGGGCGCTCGCTGATGCAGACTTCGGCCTTTGTGGTGGTGCGCGGCGAAGACCCTCAGACCGCGCCAGATCAACGCTGCCCTTTGCCATAATGGGAGTCTCTGGGTAAAGTGATGCTGGGAGCCTGTATCTGACAAACCGGTTGTTAGAGATAACTGCGGTAGAGCATGACTACATGGCCCTGAATCTGTACTTTGTCTGGGCTGACGATGATGGGCTGGTATTCGGGGTTGGCGGGCTGGAGACGCACACGCCCATTTTCGAGGTAGTAACGCTTGAGGGTGAATTCATCGTCATCGCCGGTTTTTAACCAGGCGGCGACGATTTGCCCGTTTTGGGCCTGCTGGGTTTTGCGCAGGATGACGATATCACCTTCGCTGATGAGCATGTCGCGCATCGAATCCCCCTTCACTTTGAGGGCATACAGGTCGCCAGTGATGCCGGCCAGCAGATGTTCTGGAATTTCGACCGTTGATTTAGGGTCATAGGGGGAAGAAACGGAGGAAGGAATCACAATGGGAGAACCGGCGATAATGGGGCCTAGAACGGGGATATGCAGCACGCCGGAGTCGCGCCGTAACAGGCGGATGCCGCGCGATTTTTTGGGGTCTCTTTGGATCACGCCCTGTTCGCATAGGGTTTTGAGGTGGTAAGTGATGTGCGAGGTTGAGGAGATACCTAGCATTTCTCCGATTTCGCGGATGGTGGGCGTGATTCCGTGTTTCTCGTAATACGTTTCGATGGCGCGCAAAACGGACAACCGGGTTTCTCTATTTTTCTTGGGCTGTGTTTCTACCATGGTGATCCCCCTTCATTATTAGATAAAATAGGAAAGAAGTTCTATTTGATTATAACAGAACATTGGTTCTGATTCAATGGGCAACAGGCGGAAAAATTAAATAAAAATTTACGCCACATCGAGACATCCCCTATTTTGGAAGGTCCTTGCCTGTTGTACAATAGTGCCAGACCTTATGGAACCCACCAACCGCCTGATTAAAGTGTTAATTGTGGATGACTCGCCAACGGTGTGCGAGTTAATACGGGCTGTATTGGAAAGCGAGCCAGATCTGCGGGTGGTGGGCGTGGCCGCTAACGGACAGGAAGGTCTGCACATGGCGCGGATGCTGCACCCTGACGTGATTACCATGGATATTAATATGCCGGTAATGGGTGGGCTGGATGCAACGCGCTATATTATGCGCGATGCGCCCGCGCCGATTGTGATTGTGACGGCGGATTTTGGACGCAAAGATATTGATCTGACTTTTGAAGCCCTCAATGCCGGGGCGCTCACAGTGGTGAAAAAGCCCGGCCTGTTGGACCCTGAAAGCAATGCTAACCTGGTACAAACGGTGCGAACAATGGCGGGTGTGCCGGTAGTACGGCGCTGGTTCCGCGGGCCGCAAACAGGGACGCTGGCCCCGAATACGCTGGCACTGGCTGAACTGCGCGCCAACATTCGGGGCATTCAGCGGCTGCAGTACGTGCAGGTTGTCGGCATTACGGCTTCGACCGGAGGGCCGGCTGTGCTAGAAGCCATCCTGCGGCCGTTATCGGAAGATTTCCCTCTGCCCATTTTGATCGTACAGCACATCACCAGTGGTTTTGCCGCCGGGCTGGCTGATTGGCTGAATAACCGCACGCGGGTGAACGTCCGTTTAGCCTCGCACGGTGAACCGGCGCGCAAGGGCGTGGCCTTGATTGCACCAGAAGGGTATCATCTGATGCTCAACACCAAGGGGTATATTGAGTTGAGCCATACTGCGCCGGTCAACGGCTTCCGGCCTTCGGGGAACGTTTTGTTTCATTCATTGGCGAGTGGGTTTGGCAGGCGGGCTATTGGCATTATCCTGACGGGCATGGGAGATGACGGCGTTGAAGGCCTGGAAGCCATGCGCCGCCTGGGGGGACTGACCATTGCTCAGGATGAGGAGAGCAGTACGGTATATGGCATGCCAGCCGAGGCCAGGCGGCGCGGGGCGGCAGATTTAATCCTCAACCCGGAGCAAATTGGCATGCTGCTGGCACAACTGGAACGTAAGGCGGGCCAGAGTAGTTCGATGGATTGAAATCCAGCCCTGTTTTTGCTTGATGCGCGCAACTTGGGACACCCCCTTGCAAAGCGGATACAAGTTATTACTATTATTGCTATTGCCATCGTATTTATCGGTTTTAGCCTAACAGGGAGGTGAATCATGGCGGCTGAAACATTAAATTGTCCCAACTGCGGCGCTCCGCTGGATTACAAAGGCAGTGATCCAACCATCCGCTGCCCCTACTGCCATACTTCGGTGGTAGTGCCGGAGGAACTGCGCGAGGATGATCCGCCCCAACCGGTCGTTCATGTGGCGTATTATGATACCCGCCCCCGCCAGGCAGTGCATGTGAAGGGCGGCGGGGCGATTGTGGCGGCGATCGTGGTTGTGATCGTTCTCATCGTTTTGGTTTCGGCGGCCGTGCCGCTTTTAGCAATGGCCGGTATTACTGGGGCCATTGCGCCAGTGATCGGCCAGATTGACGAGTTAACGGGAGAAGTCACCCGCATGGTGGCCGCGACTCCCACGCGCGCGCCCTCGCCAACGTCACAGCCCACTCCCACCGTTACCCCGGCCTTTGCGAACCCCGCGCTGACTTTTGGAAAAGAGGGCAATGGACCAGGCCAGTTCAGTGATGCCCGTTCGATCGCGGTGGATGGCGAAGGGATTATTTACGTGGCAGATTACATGGGCGGGCGCATCCAGGCGTTTGACTCCAGTGGAAAATATCTGAGCCAGTGGAAAGTGGGCGACGACAAGGCCATCATTCAGGGGATGGCGGCTAACTACCAGGGCGAGGTGTTTGTAGCGGTGGAGCGCGATGTGGTGCGCTATGCAGGGATCACGGGCAAGGAACTGGGGCGGATGCGCAACTCGATGGGCGGCGACTTTGGCGACCTGAAGGCGACCGCCGACGGCGGCGTGGTGGTGATGTGGTACGAGGGCCGGTGGGGCCTGATTACATCAGTGGAAGGCCACCGCGAAGATGTGATGATCTTTAGCCGGGGCGGGGAACTGGTGAGAACCATCCAGGGGCCGGTGAGCGGGCAAACCGAGGCATTGGCGCTGGATGTATATCTGGCTGTGGATGGTGACGATAACCTTTACCTGATGGACGCAGGGACGATTTATAAGTTCGACGCGGATGGCCGGTATATAGATCGTTTTGGCGGCCAGGGCAGCGGGCCGGGGCAGGTCAATGGGGCGTATGCGATTGCGGTGGATGGGCAGGGCCGGCTGTACGTGGGCGGCTCGCGTGAAGTGTATGTTTTTTCAGTTGATGGAACCTATCTCACGTCGTTCCCTGTTGCTCAGCCCGCTTACGCTCTGGCGGTGGATGCCAATGACAATATCTGGGTGCTTTCGCGGCAGGTAGTGACGCAGTATACCCTCAAAGGTGAATAAACACGCAAGCTAATGCGCGTATAATAGCGTGGTTTCACCTGTAGTCAGCCGCGCGGGTGGATCAAATTCTTCCCTTCAGGCAAAAGATGACACCCACAATTTCATATACCATCTGGTTCAGCCAGCGCACGGGCAGTACACTCTTGAGCAGGGCGCTCGAAGCGACGGGCATTGCCGGACATCCGGCAGAGTGGTTGAGCGAAGCAGCTTTAGCTGCGTATCCCATCCGGGCGGATGGGCGCGCGCTGCAAGAACACCTGTGGCAGTTGGGCAGTACGCCCAACGGGGTCTTCGGCATAAAGCATTCGTTCTATGAGCCGCAGATGACGGATCTGCTGGCCCTGCTGCGGCAGTTTCCGGGGCCGCCTCCGGCGAATCCCAGCCGCGCGGCGCTCTGGGAGCGGGCCTTTCCCAACCATCGCCATATATTTATGACGCGGCGCAACAAAGTGCGGCTGGCGGTTTCCTGGTGGAAGGCGATCCAGACGGAGGAGTGGCACCGCGCGGTCGGCGCAGAGGCGGGCGCGAAGCCCGAAAACCTGTCAGACGCTTACCATTTTGATGCGATTAACCACCTGTATATGGAAAGCGTAATGCGCGAGGCCGGGATGCAGGAGTTTTTTTCAGAAGGTGGGATTGCGCCGCTGACGGTGGTGTACGAAGACTTTATCCTTGAATACGAAGAGACGGTGCGGCGGGTGCTGGCGTATTTGGGGATCGAGGCGGCTGGCGTGACAATCGCCCCGCCGTCCTTCGAGCGGCTGGCCGATGCGGTATCAGAAGCCTGGGCGCAGCGGTTCCGCGCGGAGCGGCAGGGCGATTGGGATCACCGGGGTTGGTGAGGGTTATTTTTTCAAGCGGATGACATTCCAGCTTGCTTTGGGTAGGGTGACCGAAAGCTGGCCGGCGTCGAGGCGGGCGTCGCCGTTGGAGTGGGGGGCGACGCGGTCTGGATGTTCGGCAGTGTTGGTGGCTTGCAGGTCAGAGGCCGTCAGGGTGATGTGTTCGACCACGCGGTAGCCGGCAAAGTCGCGGGCGTCGGCGGTGATGCACAGGGGTTCTTCCAGACTGCGGTTGACGGCAAACAGGGTAACGGTTTCGGCGGCGGGGTCTTGCGTGGCGACGGCTTCGAGGTACGGGACCTGGCCGAACTCTTTGTTATCATAGGCCGGAGAACGCACTTCTACATCCAGCGACTGCCCCCGCCCATAGCGCGAAGCATGTAGGAAGGGGTAGTAAATGGTCTGACGCCAGGCCGGCCCGCCGTTTTGGGTCATAATGGGGGCAATCACGTTAACCAGTTGGGCCAGGCAGGCGATTTTTACGCGGTCGGCGTGGCGCAGCAGGGTGATGAGCATGCAGCCGACCACCAGAGCGTCTTCAAAGGTGTATTCGTCCTCCAGCATAGGGGGCGCAACAGTCCAGGAAGGGATGGTGGCATCTTTCGCGTTCGAATGGAACCAGACGTTCCACTCGTCAAAGGAGAGGTTTAGGGTTTTCTTAGATCGTTTGATGGCCTTCACATGGTCACAGGTGGCGATGACGGTGGTGATGAAGTGATCCATGTCAAGAGTGCGGGCGAGGAAGTTGGGGGTGTCGCCGTCGCGGTTGCCGTAGTAGGTGTGGAGCGAAATGTAATCAACGTGTTCGTAGGTATGCTCTAAGACCGTGGCTTCCCAGGCGGGGAAGGTGGGCATGCCGCGCCCGGAACTGCCGCAGGCCACCAGTTCAATGGTGGGGTCGGTCCACTTCATCACCTTGGCGGTTTCACAGGCCAGGCGGCCATATTCCTCGGCGGTTTTACTGCCAATCTGCCAGGGGCCATCCATCTCGTTGCCCAAACACCAGACCTTCACATTGTGCGGTTCCGGCGAGCCGTTGGCGCGGCGCAGGTCGCTCCAGGCCGTGCCGCCGGGGAAGTTGCAGTATTCCACCAAGTTGCGGGCGGCGTCCATCCCGCGCGAGCCGAGGTTGACGGCCAGCAGGGGTTCGGCCCCGACGGTGCGGCACCAATGGATGAACTCATCCGTGCCGAACTGATTGGTTTCGATCGAGCGCCAGGCCAGTTCCATGCGGCGGGGGCGTTGATCTTTGGGGCCGATGCCGTCTTCCCAGTTGTAACCAGAGACGAAATTGCCGCCGGGGTATCGCACAATGCTGACGCCCAGGTCGCGCACCAGGTCAATCACATCCTGACGGAAGCCCTGTGCGTCGGCGCGGGGATGGCCTGGTTCATAGATGCCGCCGTAAACGGCGCGTCCCAGATGTTCGATAAAAGAACCATATAAGCGCGGGTCAATGTTTCCGATGGCGCGCGCAGGGGTAAGAGTAAGGGAAGCCGAAATGGGCATAGGTTTTTCTCCTGTGAAAGTTAGGGTAATTATACAACCGGTTTCTACCATATAATCAGTGCGATGAGATTTTTTGCCGTGACTGCACCTGGGTTAGAAGAACTCGCCGCCAGAGAGCTGCGAGAATTGGGGGCGCGCCTGGTGGCCGGGGGCGAGGAAGGCGAAGAGGGGGGCGTAACCTTCGAGGGGGGCTGGGCAGACCTTTACCGTGCTAATCTGCACCTGCGCACGGCCAGCAAGGTGCTGGCGCGGGTAGGGCAGTTCTTTTATGCGACGGACTTTGCCGAACTGCGCAAAAAGGCGTCCGCGCTGCCCTGGGAGCTGTTTTTACGCCCCGGCCAGGCGGTTGAGATTTCCGCGACGAGCCACAAGTCGCGCCTGTATCACAGTGGGGCGGTGAGCGAGCGGATAGCCGCGGCCATCGGCGACCGGCTGGGCCGGCTGCCGCCCACAGGTCCAGAAGCGGCTGCGCAGGGCGGCGACCTGCCCCCCCAACGTTTTGTGGTGCGCCTGGTGCGTGACTGCTGTACCGTCAGCGCGGATTCGTCGGGCGAACTGCTGCACCGGCGCGGTTACCGACTGGCAACGGCCAAAGCCCCCCTGCGCGAGACGTTGGCGGCGGCCATGCTGTTGGCCTCGGGCTGGGACCGCGCCGCGCCACTGCTGGACCCGTTCTGCGGTTCTGGCACGATTGCGATTGAGGCGGCGCTGCTGGCGCTGGGCCTGCCGCCGGGGCGGAACCGGGCGTTTGCGTTTATGCATTGGCCCGGCTACGACCCGGCTCTGTGGCAAAGCCTGCTGGCGGCGGCAGAGCAGGCTGCGCGGAACTCAGCTCCGAGGATTCTGGCCTCGGATCGTGATGCCGGAGCGGTGGAAACCGCGCGGGCCAATGCGGAACGCGCCGGGGTGCTGGCGGCGGTTGAGTTCAGCCAGCGGGCGGTTTCAGCCATTGAGCCGCCGCCGGGGCCGGGCTGGGTGGTGACGAACCCCCCCTATGGACTGCGGGTGAGCGCAGGGCAAGATCTGCGCAACCTATACGCGCAGTTGGGCCACGTATTACGCGCCAAAGCGCCCGGCTGGCACGTCGCTATTTTATGCAGTGACCTGCGTCTGTTGGGACACACCGGGCTAAAGCTGGATACATCCTTTTCAACCGTCAATGGTGGGGTGAGCGTCCGTCTAGGGCGCGGAGTAGTCGCTTAATCGCCCGGTTGGCCCTCGATGGCCGCCGGCAGGATGCCTGCCCCAATCTCTGGCGGTGACTCGGTTAGGGAGACGTGGATCACCTTAAAAAAGCACTTCTCCCAGGCGCACCCGGCGCCTGGGAGAAGTGTGATTTAGAGACCCATGGCCTTAATTTGCTGGAGGGTCTGCTCGTAGACCTCGAAATGCTCGCCCTCGTCATCTTCCGGCGCGACGTATTTGAGCCACATGGCCTGTTCGGGGTGCGCGCCCGAAAGCTCGCGGCGGCTGGCGCGGATGTGACCGCTGGGGTCAGCCCATTTCACTTCGCCCATCTGGAGCAGGATATACTGGCCGGCGTATTTTTCGACCAGTTCTTTGCGGTGATCGCGGTAATACAGGCCCTGCTCGGCGGTGGTGCGCCGCCAGGAGATGATGGTTTCTTGCGGGTCGAGTTGTTTGGCGAAAAATTCGCCTACCGGGGCCTGCACTTCTGACTGCCAGTCAATTTCATCCAGGTTCACCGTCCCAAACCCGCCCTCAGCGGCCACCAGGATGGCGTTGCGGTCGCGGTGGAAGGGGGGCGTTAGCCAATCGGACTTGGGATCGTGGCCCATCAGGTAGGTGGCGACGGCGTCGGTGGCGATGGTGTGATCGCCAGCGATGAGGGTGTTGCAGATGCGCGGGTTTTCGCCCTTGCCCCATTCTTCGCCCGCCTGGCAGACCAGGCCGTCTAAGATGTTCAGGGCCGGGTTAAAGATGCGCGCCAGGTCGGGCAGCATATAGGACATGCGCACCAGGTGATGGTAATACCCGCGCGGGCGGCCAGCCGGGGCCAGCGGAACCAGGCCGAACAGGTTCTTCATGGTGAGGGTGACGCCCATAAAGAGGTGGTTTTTGAGGGTTTGGACGGAAATCATGGCGTCGGCCTCGGCGCAGGAACGCGGGATGGGGTAGCGGTCGAACATTTGGCCGCCGCCGGGGACGTTCACCCATTCCACGGGGTCGTCGTGACCGTTAATAAACGGCACGTCAAATTCTTTAAGGACAGGCAGGATGGTGGTGCAGTCGAGGCGGGTCATACCAGGGGGCGGGCCGTCAACCCCCACGTCAATCGCGAAGATTTCGGCCTGGGTTTCTTCGCGCAACAGGCGCAGGGTGGCGCGCACCACCGGGTCCGAAACCAACTGCTGGCGGTGGCCCTGGTACATCACCAGTTTGGTAGGGGACCAATCCTGGTTGAATTTAATGCCAATGCGGCGCGCTTTGCGCAGTTTTTCCCAGGCGCGGCCCAGGGGCAGAGCGGCTCGCCGCAGGTTCTGGTAAACTTCTTCGTCGCTGGAACGATAGTCGGTATGGACGGCCCGGACACAGTATTGTTTTTCGGAACGGGTAATGGACATAGATAATGGGTTCCTCTCGATTGAAAAAGTGCGAAGGTAAGCGCTTACACTGGTTATTGTAGTACAAGGGAAGACGCAAGGGAAGTAGATCAGCGCACTTTTACAATATAATAAGGTCTTAAGATTAAAGCAATGAAGGAGAGTCCAATATGGCAGATGAGACGATCGAAGCGAAGCTCAAGCGCATGGGCCTGGTTTTGCCTCAGCCTACCAGGGTGGACCCTGGCGTAAAGCTGCCGTTTGCCCCGGTGCGCGTTATTGGAGACCGGGCGTATATTTCAGGTCATGGGCCAACCAACCCCGATGGCACGCTGGCGCTGCCGCTCGGCAAGCTGGGCGGAGGCGTGACCATTGAGCAGGGCTATGCGGCGGCGCGGCTGGCGGGCCTGGCGATTTTAGCCAGCCTGAAACGCGAATTGGGCGACCTGGAACGGGTTCGGGCCTGGATTAAAGTGTTGGGGATGGTGAATTCGGCGGAAGGGTTCACCAAACAGCCCCAGGTGATCAACGGATTTTCAGAATTGATTTTAGAACTCTACGGCCCAGAACGCGGCGCGCACGCCCGCTCAGCGGTGGGGATGGCCGGCCTGCCGTTTAATATTCCGGTCGAGATCGAGGCGGAAGTTCTGATTGGTTAGCCAGGCTGGGCAGAGGCTCTGAGGAGGCTTCGGCCAGGATTTGCACGCGGCTGCGGGTAATGAGCGCGGCCTCTTGCATGGCCTCGGGGCGAATGGCGATGGGAAAGCGGTTGTGGAGCGGGCTGAGGCGCGCGCCCAACCGACTGCAATACCAGAAAGCCAGCGACATGCCCGTCATAAAGCTGCTCAGATGGGCGGCCTGGTGCAGTTCGGCCAGAGTGTCATCATCCCAGCCGCCGGCCAGCCCATAGAAGAAGGCATAGAGGGGCATCGAAAACAGGATGCCGATTAAGAAGATTAGAATGCTGGTGATCTGGTCGCCCTGCCAGATCAGGCCGGTGAGCCAGCGCAGCAGCAGGTAATGGGCCGCACCGGCCAGTACCGGTGCGCCCAGCGACTGCCAAAAGTAAAAACGCTGGGGAAAACAGATTTTGTGGTTGACAAAATAAGCCGTCAGTCCTTTGGCAAGCAGGCCGGCAAAGTATGCGATGATGAGCGCGTAAATTTGGAACTGGCGGAGCAGCAGGAACGCGAGTAGGACGCGGATGACCTGTTCAAAAGCGACCATGGCGGTTTTGAGGTAGGGGCGGTTCGAGCCGGCCTGAACATTATCGCCTACCCACGAGGGGTATTGGATTGCACCCCAGAGGATGAGGGGGATAGCGAGAGAGGCGGCGCGGGTGAACTCTGGCCCAGCCGCGCCTAGAATGAAGCGGTCGGTGACGGCCAGCAGTACGGCGGCGATAAAGCCGTTGATCAACCCGCCCCACTTATAAGCCATCACGGCATAATACTGGCTGAGCTTGCGATAAGAGTTCGAGATGGCTTCAGAGATCGAAGGCATGAGATTGTCGTAGAGCGTGGCGGTGACGCTGAAGCCAAAGACAAAGTTCTGGGCCAGCACCCAGTTTCCCCAAATTTCGGTGTAGTTAATCAAGCGCGTTTGGGTAATGAGGATTTCTACGGCTTGCCCGGTGGCCCAGGCGGCTGAACCAAGCATCTCAAAGACGCCGAAGCGGAAAGCGGATCGGATGGTTTGCCAGTCGAAATGGGCCAGGAAGAGCAGGCGGGCGTTATAGCCCAGGCGGCGGTAGAGCGCCAGGCCCACGAAGAACGTCAGTGCCTCGGTGATATAGGCGGCGATCCCTAATCCCAGCAGACCTCCCATCGCCTGCCCAAAGACCGGGTTGGCGCGGCCCCAGGCAGTCATCAGCAGCACGATGATGGGCTGAGTGAGCATGGGGAAGATCAGGCTGGGACCTAACTCCAGCGCGGTGGCGTAGTCGAACCGCTGCCAGCCGCGCAGGGCCGAGCGCATGACGGTGAAAAAGCCGGGAATCTGGATAAAAGCGTGTAGGATTACACTCCAGGAATAGAGGGCGTAAGCGGTGTGGGGCAAGTAGTTCGAGGCGACCAGGACGATGAGGGCCACCTGCACAGCCCCTGAAAGCGCCTGCCACCAAACATACACCTGGCCGAATTTAACGGCCTGGCGCGGGTCGTGGACGCGGTGCTGGGCGAAGAACTTAACAAAGGCCAGGGCAGTGCCCATGTCGAAGAAGGTCCACAGCAGGTTGAAGAACTGAGTCACGCGTCCCCACGCCCCCAGGGCCTGGGCGCTGGGCAGGATGTAGACCGGCAGGATGAGCGATTGATAGATGATTAGAGGAATGAAGAACACCAGGCCGGTCATCAAAGCCAGCAGAAAGCCGCCCAACGGGCGATGGAAGCCAACTTCTTCCCATTCGGTTTTGGCCTGGCGTGCGGCGTAGGCTTCGCGCCCCGTGATGAGCGCGTCAAGAGCTTCGGGGTGGGCGCGGCTGTAGCGGCGTACTACCATAAACGTCAGCGCGGCGGCGCCCAGCAGTACGAGCATCGCCCCTGTGAGGAAAGCGCGCTCGGCGGCGTGGGGGACGGGTGAGGCCGGGTAGCGGGCAAACGAAAGCGGTTGCTCTCCGGCGGCTCGCTGCACCAGGTTATAGATGAGGTAATTGAAGTAAGCCCACTCTTGAATCTGTGGATTGGCGGCAGGACTGAGATAAAAATTGAGGATGAAACTCTCGCCTGCGCTTTGCACTGCCCTGGTGGGAATGGACCACAGCACCCATTCGCCGCTTTCGTAGGCGCTGACGAGGGGCTGCACGCTGGAGATAGGGGTGACGATGCTGGCGCGCTCGCGTACCTGTGGGGCGCTGTTCCACATCACATCGGTCAGCAGCGGATGGTTGGCCCCCGGCGCGCCAGTGATCGAAACCGGGTCCTCGTGATAGGCCATCTCCAGCGGGAGGCCCAGCAGAGCAGCGACATCGGCGGGCCGCGTTTGCGGTCCCAGCACCAGCACCAGGCCCGCGCCGGCCTGATAGCGCGCCGCAGCAGCCGGTGGGATGGCGTCGTTGAGGACCAGCACATCTGCCCCGGCAGGGTCATCCAGCAAGGTGAAACCGCTCGCCAGACGGAGCGCGGTCTTTAAAGCGCCTTCTGGTCCGGCGTAGAAAACCAGGGTTTCATCTTGGGCCAACGCGGGCCGCGCCAGGGCCGCGAGCAGGCCTAAGAGGATCGTGAGCAGGGTGAGAATCCGGTGCATACAGCCTCGATTTGTGTACGGCCGGGGGTTCCCCAGCACAGCACCGCTGGCTGGGGAATGAACAGCGATCAGCCGATGCGGTGGACGGCGTCTATATCTGGGATGCCGTTCCAGCCATCGGAGCGGGCGGCTTTGAGGGCAGCGGCGGCAGAAGCAGCGGCGATAGCATCGCGCACACCGGCCCCGCGCGCCAGCAGGGCGGCATATGCGCCGTGAAAAACATCACCGCAGCCGGTGCTGTCGGCCACCGTCACGGGGTAGGCGGGGAAGTGTTCAGGTAGGCCGCCGCTGACAGCGAACCAGCACCCCTCGCCGCCGCAGGTGACCACGCAGGCGGCCTGATGCGGGCGTGTTAATGCCTGCACCATGCGGGCGGGGTCTTCCAGGTGGGTGTAGGCGCGGCCAAACTGCAAATTCACAATGAGGTGATCAACGGTAGCGAGCAGGTCTTCAAGGTGCGCGCCGGTTGGGCGCTCGATGTCGGCCACCACCGGGATGTTTCTCTGGCGGGCCAGACGGGCGGCCTGGAGCGCGGCGGCGGGGGTGTTGTTGTCAATCAGCACCACGCGGGCGGCGGCAATCCACTCCGGCGCGATGAAATCGGGACCGGGGTCGCGCACGCCCTCGCCGCTGTAGAGGATGGAACGGCTGCCCACAGAAGTATCCACGATGATAACGGCGTAATAAGGCCGGCCTGGGGGCAAACGGTCTGCCGGAGAGCAGTCTACGCCATGCGTCGCAAACTCGGCGCGTAGAAAGCGCGAGAGTTCGTCATCACCCAGACAGCCGGCAAAGGCCGCGCGCGCTCCGAGGTGAGCGGCGGCCACCAGAGCCGTAGCCGTCTGCCCGCCGGCCATTCGGCGAATAGATTGGATGGGCATTTTTTCATCTGGGTGGGGAAAATGCGCCACGTAGAGCCGGTCATCAACTGCCGCTGTGCCGACGCCCAGCACATCCCACTCGGGGGATGAGGCTGGCGAGGTCATGGGATGAGTTGATCTAAAACGGCCTTTGACTGCCGGCGGACGGTTTCGTGCAGGCTGTTGCCGTGCGCGTCCATCGTCACCACCGCCGGAAAATCTTTGACCTCAATTACCCAAATGGCTTCTGGGACGCCAAAATCCAGTTTGTAGACGCCCAAAACGCGCTTGACCGACTCGGCGATGAGCGCCGCGGCCCCGCCGATGGCGTGGAAGTATACTGCTGGCACTTCCTGACAGGCTTGCAGGGTTTTGGGGCCCATGCCGCCTTTGCCAATGGCCCCTTTGGCGTTGAAATGGCGAAACACGTCGCCCTGGTATGGCTCTTCGCGGATGCTGGTGGTCGGCCCGGCGGCCACGAAGCGGTACTCTTTGGTATCTAACCCGGCCACGACCGGGCCGCAGTGGTAGATTACTCCACCGTTGAGCAGCGGGCGGATGGCTTCGTACACGGCCAGATCATCTCCGGCGGGCGGGCGGGTCTTCTTGATAAAGGTGTCAACCAGCCATTTGTGGACGGCATCGCGTCCGGTGATCATCACGCCGGAAAGCAGCACCGAATCGCCAACCTGGAGCGAGCGGATGACATCATCGGAGATGGGAAGGTTAACCTGAACTGGCATGAGACGGCTCCTGTTATTCGTAGGTTACCTGGTCGCCGGTCACGATCATTTTTCGGCGGCGGTAGGCCCAACACATATAAGAAATGGTGACGAAGAAAGAGGCCGGCAGGCGGTGAGTAGCGGTGATCTTGGTCCCCAGCACGCTGGCTTCTCCACCAAAGCCCATTGGCCCAATCCCAAGCTGATTGGCCTCTTGCGTCAGACGGTTCTCGAGGGCGGCAAGTTCGGGGTCGGGGTTAGTGTCATCCACAGGGCGGAGCAGGGCTTCTTTGGAGGCCACATAAGAGGAACCCCGGTCGCCGCCGATGGAAACGCCTAAGAACCCCGGCGCGCAGCCCTCGCCCTGGGCCTTCCAAACGGCATCCAGCACGGCGCGGCGCACGCCTTCGAGATCGCGTCCGGCTTTGAGGGTGTTATCGGGCAGAGAATACTGTGCGCCGACGTTCTCACAACCGCCGCCTTTGAGCATCAGTTCCACGGTGAGGGTATCGCCGTCAGTTTCTTCAAAGTGAATGGTGGGGAAGTGTTCGTCGCCCAGGTTGTTGCCGGTGTTCTTGCCGGAGAGAGAATCGACGGCGTTGGGGCGCAGGTACGATTTTTTCGTGGCCTCGGCCACCGCGGCCTTGATCTGCTCGCGCAGGCGGCGGGGGCTGTAGCCTTCAGGGTAGCGCACGAAGAAAATGGGCGTGCCGGTATCCTGGCAAATGGGGGTGGAGTTGCGCCGGGTCATCTCTACATTTTTTAAGATGGTTTCGAGCGCGCCGCGCGCAGCGGAGCCGGGGGCTTCGCGCTCGTAAGCCGCGCGTAATGCTTTCTCGACGTCCGGCGGCAGGTTGGTGGACGTGAAGCGCACCAGTTCGAGAAGCTCTGAGGTTAAATCTCGCATGATTTCCTCCAAAAATGGCGTTTGCCGTTAAACACACGTGGTTTATCGGGAAGTATAGCACGCATTCTTGACCTGAAAAGTGCGGATAGGCCAGGAACTTTTGGCAAAACGGAGCGTCTTAAGGGTACGAAATTAAAAAACGGAGGAATGGAGGAATGATGAGTCGCAAAGGAATTTTTCTCGCTGTTGTCGTGCTGGTAGTCGCCGCGGTAGCGGTGATTGTGTATATGGCGCAGGCAGGGCGCAGTGGGGCGCTCGATCAGGCGCTGCTGGCGCCGCGTTGGGCGTTAACGGAACTGACGCTGGACGGGAACGTCGTCGAATTGGGAACTGCTCGGCCTACCTTGCAGTTCGAAGCGGGCGGACAGGCAGGAGGCAATGGTGGGTGTAACAGTTATTCTGGCCCGTACCAGACCGGCGCAGGGGGTAAGCTTAGCTTTGGGCCGTTCGTATCCACCGAGATGGCCTGCGATGCGCTGTCAGTAGAGAGCGCTTACTTCCAGGCACTGGCAAAAGTGGAGAAGTTCAGCGTCGAAGGATCGAAGCTGAAGCTTTCTTCGACGGATGGCAAGACGGTGCTGGTGTTTGAGGGGCAGGCCCGGTAACTTAAAGTCCCTGCGGGGCCTCACCTTCAACCCCGCAGGGACTTGCCGATTCTGAGGTAAGGGGTTCTCCCCCCCCGCCCGTCTCTGCGCCTTGTCTGGCCGGTTGGCCCGCGAGACGCTACCGGCCGATGAACGGTAAGGCGATAATGTGCGGATCGCCGAAGTGAAGCGTGACCGGCTGGAGGCGAGTGTTATCCCAAGGGGGCAGGCGGTAGATGTAGCCGAGGCCGGCCCGCAGAATTATACTTTCGTCCTGCGGCCCGCAGCCAGCGGCAACCTGGATCTTATAGGTGGCAAGGCTGTCGCGCTCGATCACCTGGGCGGCCCCGCACAGGGCACTGCCGATATAGGTTTGTAGTTCCGTGCCGTCGGGCCGGTCGGTGATTCCATAGTAGGTGGCCGGCGGTTGAATGCTCGTGGGTAGCTCAACGGACAAACTTTCTGGCGCGGCGGCGGAGCCGGCAGCCCCTTTGATAGGCAGGAACGGCACGTACTCCGTCAGGTAGATCCAGTAGATTTTGCTAAATTCCAATTCAGTAATGTCGCTGACCCACGCGGGGGCGGCCGGGTCGTAGACAAACCACGCGCCGCTGCGGTTTTGCGGGGTGGGCGAATCGTAGCGGTAGAGGATGGTGTACTTGCCTTGCAGAGGAGCCAGAGCCTGCTCGACAGCCCGGCTCTCCAGGACGGGGTAGGTAAACTGTACCCATCCTGGCCCGCCCAAGGGGATTTCGTAAGTGGTCATCAGGGCATAAATACCTTCGCCCCGGGCCGCGGCGGCGGCTACGTTGTGACTCTGATCCAGATAGGTAGGCAGGGCCACCCAGGCGGCGGCGTTTTCATTCCAGAAATACACCTTCAGCAGTGGTTCCTCGCCGGGGGCCACGTCTGCGCCGCGGTAATGAAAAGCAATGGTCACAGGGGCGCAGTCGGGCGGGGCGGCAGGAGTAGAGCAGTCGAGCGCGGGGGCGCCATCTGAGCGGAACAGGCGGTAGGCGCTGCCCGTCAGGGTGGCCCAGCCGGGGATGGGCGGCGATTTGCTGAGGGTGTGCAGCCCAAAGAATTCGCCCTCGGAAAATACCAGGTTGTGACCGTAAAGCATGGCCGCGCCATCGGTGGAGATGGACGGAGCGTAGTGGTCCCAGCCTTTGGCGGGGCTGCCGCCCAGCGAATAGGTGATGACGGCTTCCCAATCAGGCTGGCCTTCCACCTTGAGCCACAGGTAGGCTTTGGGGATGGATTGATCGGTGATGAAGCGGACGGTATAGATGCCATCTTGCGAGAGGATTTCAGTAGCGGCCAGTGCTGAGCCATCGGGCAGGTACAGCCGGGCAGACAGGTCACTGTTGGCCGGCAGGTCGGTGATCTGCACTTCAATATCTTGCTCTGGGTGCGGCAAGATGCGAATATCGGGCTGTAGGTCGGGGGCGGGGACCATCACCACTGTACTGGCGCCAGCGGAGAGGCTTTCCAGGCAGCCAATGGCGGCATCGGCGGGGCTGTAGACGCACAGGCGGTCGCCGGGTTTGGCACCGCGGGCCGTCACCCGGCCTAAGACGGGCTGGCCCAGGTCAATGAGGGCATCGCCGCGGAAAAGATAGGCCTGAGCGCCCGTTTGGGGCAAGAAGCGCGCCCCGGCGGGCGTGACCAACGTATAGATCGGCACGGCGATGGCATCGGGCGGCGTAGCAGGCTCAACCCAGCGGACGGAAGTAACGTTGAGGGGCAGCCAATCGGGGCCAGAAAGCGGCCCTGACCCGGCCAGGTCTGGGTAAAAAGTGGAAATGGTTTCCCAATCGGAACGACCGGTGGTTTGGTGGGCCAGGGTGTTCTGACAGCCGGGCAGCCATTCGCTGGCGAGCAAAAATTCGGACCAGTCGGCGCGGTAAGGGTCTGCCATGGCGCTGGGGCAACTGTCGAGCGGGGTAACCAGGCCAGCAGTGTTGAAGCCGAGGTAGTCGTCGTCCTGGAAGAAGAGGTAATGGCCCAACTCGTGCGCCAGCGCGGCGGGCCAGTCGTCTCCTAAACTGCCGGTAAGGTCGCCGTAACGGTTCCAAACGGCGCTCATGCGCACCTGACCGGGCTGATAAGAGCGGGAGGGAACGTCGGGGTCGGGAGTGGATTGACTGACGACCCCGCCCATGTCGGCGTTGGGGCGCAGGCGGTTCGAAGCGGCGATTTGTACGTCCGTCTCTGGGTCCAGCCAGCGTTCGCGGTCCTGATAGATGGTGATCTGCCCCAGGGCTGCGCGGCCATTGGTCCAGTCGTATAGAAATTCTGAGGCACGCTGCAAGTCTGATGCGAGTTGTTCCTGGTAAAAGCTGTCGCCGCGCGCGTCCCATTCGAGGGAGACGGTCAGATCAAACAGCGCCAGAGGATTAGAAGGTGAAACCGTGAGCGTCTGTACGCCCAAAGACTCGATTGGCTGCCAGCCTGGCCCTTCGGAGGTGGCGGGGGCGCTGGCATAGTACAGGGTAAAGCCATCCCCCTGGCGGGCAGGCCACAGCGCCAGCAGGCGGTCTCCGGTGGCGAGCTGGCCGAAGCCCTGCAGAAAGCCCAGTGGATCGGTGCGGTAGGGCTGGCCGCTGAGGTCAGCGAGGGCGGCGGCGCGCACCTGGTCGGCAGGCAGGCGGAATACCAGGGCGTTCTGGGCGGGGCTGCCGTTGGTCTGAAGAACCTGTACCTGCGTGCCGCGCACGCGGAAGGGCAGCGTCTGCGCGGCGCTGGAGCCATACAGGTACGGCCCCGGCAGGCTGTTGGCGGCATGGGTGACTTCGGGAATGGCCTTCAGGCGCAGGACGACGTTATCACTTTTGCCGTACAGGCCGCTGGCGAACACATCCCACTCAAAGGTGTGCTCGCCCGGAAGCAGGTTGCGGGTCTGCGTTGCTGAGGTGGGTTGGGCGGTCTGCCAGTCCCCGCCGCCGTCCAGAGAATATTCGGCCACAATGCGCACCGGCTGGGCAGTGGTGGACTGCAGGCTGTAGTGGATAGGGAGGACCGGTCCGGTCCAAATCTTGGGGTCGGCGAAACCGTTGGCGGCCAGCCCCGGCTGCTGGATGTGTAGCACGGGAAGCGAGGCGGCTGTATGGCGGCCATCACGTTGGTTGGTATAGACGCGGTTCTTACCCTGGTTGCCGGTCGCCAGGTCGAGGTCGCCGTCGCCGTCCAGGTCTCCCAAGGCAATGCTTAAGGTCTGGTCGGCCTCAGTAGAGGACCAGGAAGCATGGGGAAGCAGCCATCCCTGTTCGTTGTAATAAATGCGGCCTGGCTGGTTTTCATTACCAGCGACCAGATCCAGGTCGCCGTCATTGTCAATGTCGCCCCAGGCCAGGGCAGTGGTGGCGTCGGCCTCAAAAGAGACCCAGGCGGCGCGCTCCTCAAGAACGCCGCCCTGGTTGACATAAACGCGGTTGAACTGCCGGTAGTTACCGGTAGCTAAATCCAGGTCGCCATCGTTGTCAACGTCACCCCAGGCCAGGCTGGTGGTGCTGTCGGCTTCTTGCGAGAACCACACCGGCGTGGAAGTGAGAACGCCGTTGTCATTGCGGTAAAGGTGATTGGGCTGTCCCTCGTTGGCGACGGCCAGGTCGAGGTCGCCGTCATTATCCACATCGCCCCAGGCCAGACCGCGAGTTTGCGAGGCAGAAGTGGCGCTCCAGCAAGGCTCTAAGACAACGTTCCCGGCGGTGGTGTGGTTGCAGTACAGGCGGTTGGGCGCGCCGTCGTAGCCCAGGGCCAGGTCGAGGTCGCCGTCATTATCCACATCGCCCCAGGCCAGGCTGTACACCCAACCGGCGATAGGCGTCCATTCAGAAGCGAGGGAGAAGCGGCCCGAACCGTTGTTCAGATACAACTGGCTGGGGGCGGCCTCGTTGCCAACGGCTAAATCCAGGTCGCCGTCGCTGTCTACATCACCCCAGGCGATGGCCGTGGTGGATGCGGCTTCGGGGGTGGACCAGGTGGCGTCTAGCGGCAAGATACCGTTGGAGTTGCTGTACAGGTCGTTGGGCTGGTCGTTGAAATTTCCGGCGGCCAGGTCGAGGGTTCCATTCTGGTCGTAGTCCCCCCAGGCAATGCTGCGCGTCCAGTTGGTTTCGGTGGAGGACCAATCGGCGGTGGATTTAAACACGCCCAGGGTGTTGCGGTAGACTCGGTTGGGCTGACCGTTGTTGCCCACAGCCAGATCAAGGTCGCCATCGTTGTCAAAATCGCCCCAGGCGAGGGCAGTGGTATCGTCTGTTTCGCTGGATTCCCAGACCTGAGCGGCAGAAAGCGGGCTGCGCTCGGTCTGGTAGAGGATAATGGGGCCGCCCCGGCTGCCGGCGGCCAGGTCGGGGTCGCCGTCACTGTCAAAATCACCCCAGGCGATGCTGGTAGTGAGGGCATCCGTTGGCGCCGTCCAGCAGGGCGTCAGGGTCAGCGGGTCAGTATCGCTAACGCAGTATACCTGGCTGGGGTTGCCTTCGTTGCCAAGGGCCAGATCGGGGATTTCATCGCCGTTAAAATCGGCCCAGGCGACACTGCTGGTGTAGATGGGGGGTGCAGAGGGCGGCGGCGCTGGCGAAGACCAGGCCGGAGTGGTGATGAGGCCCGCGCCGTGGTTAAGGTAGATGCGGGTGGCGTCAATGCTGTTGCCGACGGCCAGGTCGAGGTAGCCATCACCGTTAACATCAGCCCAGGCGACACTGCGGGTGCGGTCGGAATGGGACGATTCCCAATCGGGGTTGGCGCTGAGAACGCCCGCGTTGTTGCCGTACACCATATTCTGGCGGCGGTCGTTGCCGACGGCCAGATCGAGGTAGCCATCGCCATCCATATCGCCCCAGGCAATGCTCTTGGTATTGACAACCTGATTGGACTGCCACCCCGGTTCTCCGGCGAGCGAACCGTTGTGGTTAAGGTATACCTGGTTGGGGTGACTGCGGTTGCCGACGGCCAGGTCGAGGTCTCCGTCGTTGTCAAAGTCGCCCCAGGCCAGACTGGTGGTGGAGGCTGGTTCGGCGGCGGACCAGTCGGCGCGGGGCGAGAGCTGGCCGTTACGGTTCAGGTACAGGCGGTTGGGCTGGCCGTTGTTGCCGACGGCCAGATCGAGGTCGCCATCGCCGTCTACGTCGCCCCAGGCCAGGGCGGTGGTTTGATCGGTTTCTTCAGAGGACCAGGCCAATGCCAGTGGACCATCGTGGGCAACGGCCTGGGTGGGGGCACTGGCCGGGTGCGAATAGGCGGGGAGGGTGGATACCTGTAAGGTCGAGACCAGGAAAACCAGCGCCAGCCCAATTCGAACAGAGAGGGTGAGCAGTGCGCGCGGGGAGGTCATAGGAACTCCTGTGAGGTAGTTAGGCTTCACTTAAGTACTTTTGGGTAACGGCGAGGTCAGCGCGAGCGCCCAGGCGCAGAAAAGTGGCATGGGCTTCATTTAGAAGCGGGCTGGCCTGCTGTGATTGTCCCAGGCCGCGCAGGATGCCGGCCCACAGCAATTTGCTGCGGGCGCACTCATACGTGTCGGTGACGGATAACACCTTAATGCTCTCGGCAAAGGCTTCCCAGGCCGCTTCTAACTGGCCCAGGGCGGCGCGGGCCTGGCCGATCAGCCGCAGAGCCACACCGGCTTCTGGCTCCAGTTCGTTTTGGCGGGCCAGGGTCAGCGCCTGAGAGGCGGCCTCAACGGCGGCCTGCGCTTTACCGGCAGCGAGGTACATCTCGGCGCGCAGGCTGTAGATTTCATTGGTATTGGGGTAGCTTTCCAGCCGCGTGGCCCATTCCAGCGCATCGGTCAGAAAAGCTTCGGCGGCAACGGTATCATTCTGGCGCAGAGCCACCCGCGCCAGGTTGATGAGGTTGTTCACCTCGCCTTCGCGCATGCCCGCCAGCCGCGACAGCTCCAAACTGCGGATAAACGCCTGCATGGCCTGTTCGTAAGAACCTTGGTTGGTGTAGAGCAGTCCCATGTTCATGGCTGTGAGGGCCTGCGATTTGACCACCCCCATGCGGTTGGCCGATTCCAACGCCAGGTTGTACTGCACCAACGCCTGAGACCAATCGCCGGTCATGGTGTAGACCAGGCCGAGGTTGTTGCGCAGCTTGATCGCCAGCAGTTCGTCTTTGACCTGCTGGCAGACTGCCAGGCCGCGGTGCATATACTCGGCGGCGCGGGGCAGGTCGCCGCGGCTGGCATAGAGGATGCCGAGTTCGATAAAGACCCCGGCATGCAGGCGGTGCGGCTGGTCGGTAGGAAGGATTTCGAGCGCCCGCAAAAGCGCATCTTGACCGCGCGTGAAGTCGCCCTTGCCGAGCAGGGCGCTCCCCAGGCGGGCGTGGAGGTCGGCCAGTTCAACAGGCGACTGCTGTTCGGGCGGGCGGGCGGCCAGCCAGTCAATGGCCTGCTGTGCGGCCTGGGTAGCTCCGGCGTAATCGCCAATCTGAGCCAGAAAGCTGGTTCGGCGCAGGGCCACATACACGCGGCGCGAGCCGCCCGGCCCGGCGGGGGGCAGGGTTTCATCCAGCGTTTCGGCCAGCAGCGCCATTTCGTCCAGGTCCTGGCGCTGGACTTCGCGCACAGCCATCAGGTCGAGGACTTTCTCGCGCTCTACCAGGAGTTCGTACTTTTCCTGGGGGGCATCTGCAGGCACAAGGGGCAGTGCGCGGGTGAGGTAATTGAACGCCTCGGTGTTGGCAAAGCGGCTGGCGGCCCAGGCTGCGGCCTGGCGCAGATACAGGCGCTTTTTAGGAACGTTGTTCGACAGGTTGTAGTGGTGCGCCAGCAGATCTAAGTAAGGGGTAGCATCACCGTCTTTGATGCGATCTTCCAGGTAGCGGGCATACTGCTCGTGCAGACTGGCGCGCACCGAACTGGGCAGGTTTTCGTAGGCTACTTCGTGGGTGATAAAGTGCCGGAAGAGGTAGGTCAGTTCGGGTTCTGGGGTTTCCAGACGGGTTAGCTCCATTTCTTCCATGCGCTCCAGTTCTTTGCGCAGTGGGTCCGATTCGCCTAAGGCCGGATAATATCCATGCAGGTGATCGAAGCGGAACAGCCGCCCGATGATGCTGGCGACTTTAAGGGTGAGCTGCTGGCGGGCCGTAAGTTGATCGAGGCGGCTGAGGATGAGGGCATGCAGGCTGGAAGGCAGTTCCAGTTTGGGGGCGGCCTCGATATCGTGCAGGCTCATATCCTGGTCGTGCAGGTAGTTGAGCAGTTCTTCGGCGTAGAAGGGGTTTCCCTCGGCCTGCTCAATGATGCGCTCGATCAGGTTGCGAGGGGCAGCGCCGCGCCATTCAGGGTAGAGTTGGGCCAGTTTGGCGCGTACGGCCTGCTCGGTTTCGATGGGGGTGAGGGGGCGCAGGCTGATCTCAGTGAAATTGGGCAGTTGGGCCACATGCGGTGCAGGGAAGTTAAACTCCACGTCGGCCAGGGTCGGGCGGTAGGCCAGCAAAACCAGCACCGGCAGGCGGGCGATAGAGCGCACCATTTGCTCCAACAGGTCGAGCGAGGCCGGGTCGATCCAATGCAGGTCTTCCAGCACCAGCATTAAACCCCCGCCTTCGTCGGCCTCTTCATTAGCCAGATTCTTCAAGCAGTCGATCAACAGGGCCACTAACGCCATGCGGCGCAGTTGGGGATCCATATTGATGGTAAAGTCGTTGTCGGGGATGCTCAGGCCGAGCAGCGGCCCCACCAGAGGCATGGCATCTTCGCGGTCGGGGGCGAAATCTTCTAACATCCCTTCCAGACTGCGCAGTTGGCGGCGGATGGGCGCTCCAGGATCAATATTGAAAATGCCCTGCCAGATGGGCTTCCAGACCAGGAAGGGCGTGTTGGTCCCATCGGCCTGGCAGGCTCCACCGTAGCCGTTTAACCCCTTGCGGCGGGCAGTGCGGATGGCCTCGGCCAGCAGGCGGCTCTTGCCGATGCCGGCATTCGCGGTGATACCGATGACCTGCCCTTTGCCTTGCAGTACCAGGTCTATCTTCTTTTCGATGAGGGCCAGTTCTTCCTGCCGGCCCACCATCGGCAGGGCGTAAGCAGGTTCTTGCAGGCGCATCGCGCGGCGCACGCGCGATCCGGTGACGGCAAAGACCGGCAGCGGGTCGGTCTTGCCTTTGATGGGAACGGGCGGGCGCGGCTCGAAGCTGAAGTCTTCAGCACGCAGGCCGCCCTCACCGGAGACAGATTTGTAGATGCGTCCGGTGATTAAGATTTCGCCTGGCGCGGCCTGACTCATCAGACGGGCGGCCAGGTTCACATCGTCGCCCAAGACCCCGTATGTACGGCGCGTTTTGCCACCGTAGGCCCCGGTACGCACCATTCCCTGGCTGATGCCCACCTGTACCGGCTCTAACCAGTCGAAGCTGCCGCGCAGTTTAAGAAAGGCGAGGGCCGCCAGCAGGGCGCGGCGGGCATCATCTTCATGGGCGATGGGCGCGCCAAACGTGGCGTAAAGGTAGCTGCCCTTATCGCCTACAGTGACGCCCATCAACGCGCCTTCGTAGCGTGCCAGGGTGTACTGCACCATGCGGACAAATTCGTCCAGCTTTTGCGAAGCGAGCGGGTCTGCGTCAAAATAAATGCCCTGAAAGCGCAAGAACAGAGCAACTACCGGGCGCATTTCGGTGATAAAGTCTCCCAGGCCGCCTTTTAGGCGCTCGAAAATCTGGGGGAGCAGCCAGGGGCGGTACTGCTCTTCAGTGATTGCACCGGGGGGCAGCGGCGGCCAGGGCACGGCGGGGACTTCAACCGCCAGTCCCACCAGTTGGGTAAAGGCTTCGCCTTGGGCGGTTTGCGGGCCCAGCGCGGTGACGGCTTGTTCCCCCAGGGCGGCCACAGTAGGGGCGTCTAACAAAATCTCGCCGCCAACTGCCAGGGTTTCGCCTTCGGCCATGCGCGCCATCGTATCGCCCGAAATAACCGCAAAACGCTGGATTTCGGGGTTGCCGACCAGGGTGCGGCGCACCGTGCCGCTGGCAATGCTGACCTTGAGCTTGAGTTCGAGCGGCTCGCGCCCCTGCACCGGCACCGATGTGAATTCTTCCATCACTGCTTGCATTTGCAGGGCGCAGGCGGCGGCGCGCAGCACGCCCGCCGGCGGGGCGGGGCGGGGCTCGTGGTTGTCGAACCAACAGGTAATTGAATCTCCGGCAAAGCCAATGACACTGCCCCCGTAGCGGTAAATGACGTTGATGAGCGCATCGTACACCCGGTCGAGATACTGCGATAACGCCTCTGCGCCCAAACGCATTCCGAGGGCCTGGGTAAGCGCTTCGGTGAGAGGGGTAAAACCAGAAATATCCGCAAACAATGCGGCGCCTTCGGCATTTTCCGGCAGTGTTTCCCCGCGCGCCATCGCCAGCCGCCAATCGATCGGAATATAGGCCAATGCTGCGCTTTCCAACGCTTTATCCTGATCCATGCCTTCTTCTCCTGCGTCTCACAGAGTATTGATGGAGATCCGGTTATTCCGATCTGTAGAATCTAAAATATTATACAACGGTCATAGGGGAGTATTGAATTAGTATCGTGTAAAATGATGTAAGAAATTAGTCCTTAATTACACATTTAGACGTTAATATCATATGAATATTGCGTCGAGGGTTTCACAGAATGAAAAAAACTGGTTCTTTGATTATGTTGATCTCCACCATACTGATGCTGCTGTTGGTGGTCGTGGTGATTGGCGCGCTGTTCCTGGCGCGTCCACAGCTCGCAGCCCCAACCAATGGGACTACCCCAGACGCGGGCAGTGATCAAATTCCCGTAAACAAGAAAGCGGATGAAAAAACGCTCCAGACTGGCCCGGTGAGTGAGGAAGCGTGGCAGGCAGCGCCGCCGTGCGCCAATGCGCCGCTGGGGGTACAGGCGTGGCGCGAATCGCTGACCGCCGGCGGTCTGGCACAGCGGGCGGCGCAGGGATTGGCCGCCGGTACGGTGGAGAGTGCCTATCAGGCACTGCTCCTCAACGTGGCAACCGGGCGGTTGAACCGCTCTACCGAAATTGCTCTGCCCGAATACCCCGGCGTAAAAACAGTCGGAGACCTGCTGGCGCTGGCAGAGGCGCAAGAGATGGGCGCGCAGGGATTTGTGCCCCTGCCGGACGCGGCTATCGAGAAGGTCCTCACGGGCGAAGCCATTACCGTGCCGGTATGCGCGCGCCTGGTAGTAGTGCAGGCCGGCAGGGGCCCCAGTCCGGTGGTGTGGACCAAGGGGGGCGTGCAGAGCCAGGCGGGGCAGGCGCTTGCCGCCCAGGGAGACCTGCTGGCGGCGGCTAACCCCACCCAGGCCAGCCTGGATTTTGGCCTGGCCTCTCCCAATGGACAGTGGGCGGCGTATACCAGCCTGAGCATGGATGCCGGTGGGCCGATTTTTATCCAAAATTTGCAGAACGGCGCGTGGACCAATCTGATTGACGCGATGAACGCCGCGCGCGCGCCCGAACAACCCGAACTGAACCTCAGCGATTGGTGGACGGTGATGAAATGGTTCCCAGACAGCCGCCGCCTGTTCATCGGGCGTTCTGACGCCAGTTCCGTTATCGTGGTAGACCTCGAAGGCTACCGCTGGCAGATGATCCCTTTCGCGGGCGAGGGCAATGGTGGGTCGTTTGTGACCGACCTGGCGCCAGATGGCAGTGAGTTCGTGTTTATCGGGTACGATGAAGGCGGCGCGCAAGTTGTGTCCACCTATCGCTTTGCGGATGGGCAGGTGCGCGAGTTGTTCAAGATGCCCCTCGAAAGCGGGGTGCTGTACTTCCCGCGTTACGCGCCTGACGGCAGCCGGATTGCCTATCTGGTGCAGCAGGGCGACCCGCAGGTAGGGGTGTCTTATTCCATCCAGGCATTTTCTCTGGCCGATGCGACGGTTCAGGTGCTGGCGCCGGGCAACGTGGGCCTGACCGTGCCAGCATGGTCGCCTGATGGCAGGTACGTGGCCTATACGCGCGGCACATCGGCCGAGACCGAGGTAGCGCGGGCCGATGTGCCGCCCGCCGTGGAGAGCGTGAACGTGTGGGTGGCGCAGGTCGCCAGCGGGCAGCAGATCCAGGTGACGGCTGTTCAGGGGCAGGCACGCTCGCCGGTGTGGGCCAATGATGGGACGACTCTGGCGTTTGTCACGCAAACCGGTGCAGTGGGAATGGCTTCGCTGTACCAGCCGGGGCGAATGTGGCTGGCGGCGCAGGCTTCACCGGAGTTCCCGCTGCTCACGGGCGTGTTCTTCACGCCGTAAAAAATTTCTAACCCAGATAGATTCAGATGGATACCAATGAATATTCATAAGAAAAGACGCTACGGAGTGCTGGCGGTGGTATTGGCGCTGATGGCTGTTTTATGGGGGGCGGCTCAGGCGGCGGGCGAGAGAGGGATGAACCCGGTTTCGGAAAGGCCCCGGCAGCAGGCGGGGACGGAGGCTATTTTCCGTTTTCCAGTAGTGCCGGGTTCGACCATTTCTGGTTATTTTGATCACAACCAGGGTAATGATCTGGTGACATTTTATGACGGGCGCGCCAACCGTTCGCCGAGTCATGGGTTTTTCTTTTCCTGTCCCAGCGTGGGCATGTATGATTTTGTGGGCTGCCAGGATTCAGTCTCTGGAGAGGGCGCATGCAGCAACAGCCGCGAATTGTGGTACGACGGCCACCGGGGGATTGACATGGAGTATTCGCCCCAGTGGCACACTGGAGACGTATGTGACCCAGGGCGCTTTGCGGGCGTCACCAGCCCGGTTTATGCGCCAGCGGCTGGTAAAGTCCATTTTGCCGGGTATGACCCCTACCGTCCTGGCAACGGCTGGCACATCCGCCTGAAGCACGACCTGAACGGCAACGGCAACTATGATGACGATAATTTTCGCTCGATCTACCTGCATTTTACGGCCAACGCGCTGGCGGTGCGCGCCGGGCAGGTGGTTTCTGAGGGGCAGTATCTGGGATTGGGCGGGTCTACGGGATATTCTTCCAGTCCGCACCTGCATTTCGAGGTGCAGCGGTCCAGTGATTATTTCCGCAGTACGTATTGGTCAGTTGATCCTTACGGCTGGCAGGGCGCGGGAGAAGACCCCTGGCCGTATGAGAACGTCGTGCTGTGGCGGCGGAACGTTGACCCCAAATACCGCATGGGTCTGCCGCTGGTGATCCGGCAGGAAGCGACGGAATGCGCCGGTTGTAACGGCGACGAGGATTTGATCGCCAACGGTGGGTTTGAAGCAGGCCGGCAGGAGTGGGTCGAGGCCGGGGTAGAGGTGATCGCACGGGCCGGGCAGGGGACGCTGCGGGTGGAACCTTATGGGGGCCAATGGCTGGCGTGGCTGGGCGGGCGCAACAACGCTTCAGATGTGCTGTACCAGGCATTTACCCTGCCGGGCGGGCAGAGTCAGTTGGAGATCAACTATTACCTGCGTGTAGACACCACCGAGGGACCAGGAGTCTATGATACATTCCGCGTTCGCCTGCGCGATGCCAACGGGAATCTGGTGAAAGAGGTAGACGCGGTGGATAACACTTTTGCTTCGCCAGGCCGATGGGTACAGCGTATGGTCACGGCCGTTGACCTGGAGCCTTGGGCCGGGCAGGAATTGAGGTTGAGCTTCGAAGGGCGCACCGATGGCAGTGCCGTGACCAGTTTTTACGTGGACAACGTTGAGGTGCGGCCATAACGACCGCCCATAACCACCGGCGAGAAGTGGGGTTTAAAGTTAAACGGATTTTCTTTCCTCATCATGCATAGAACCCACAGGATGCCATGAACAAGATCGCGATTATCACCGATACCGATTCGAGCCTGCCGAGCGAAGTTGCCGCACGGTATGGAATCCGGCAAGTGCCGATCACCATTCACTTTGGCGACGAAAGCTATACCACCGGCGTGGACATTGACGATGCGCTTGTTTTTGAGAAGATTGACCGACTGAATCGACTGCCGACCACTTCTGCCCCTTCGCCGGGCGCTTTTGCCGCGGCCTACGAGAGTGCCTTCCAGGAAGGCGCCGAGGCGATTGTTTGCATCTGCGTGTCGAGCAAGGTCAGCGCCACCTACACCGCCGCCTTGAGCGCCTGCGAATCGTTCCCGGGGCGTGCGATTCACGTGGTCGATTCGCTGAACCTGTCGATGGGGCAGGGGTTCATGGCAATCGCCGCCGCAGAAGCGGCGCGCGCAGGAGCCACCCCTCAGGAGGTCGTGGCGCAGGCGGTGGAAACCGGGCGGCGCGTTCACGTTTATGCGGTGCTTTCCACGCTTAAATACCTGGCCCTCAGCGGGCGGGTGGGAAAACTGGCTGCCGGGATTGCCGATACCATTAGCATCAAGCCGGTGCTGACCATCCGTGAGGGCAAGTTGGACCTGCTGGAACGGGTGCGCACGCGTAAAAAGGCCATAGACCGCATGATGGAATTGACCCGGCAGTCGTTGGGAGGCAAGCCGATTGAGCGGGCGGCGGTGATTCACGTGACCGACCCAAACGGCGCGCGCGAACTGCAAGAGATGTTGTGCGCGGCGCTGAACTGCCCTGAAGAGGTGATCACCGCTGAGTTTACGCCTGGGCTGTCGGTGCATGCGGGGTCTGGGGTGGTTGGGCTGGTGGTGGTGAGCCAAAAGTAAACCGGTAACTTGTCTGACAAAACCTGTTCAGGATGGGTGCCAATTGGCCCCGTCCTGGTTTATAATTTAATTTGTTAGACATCAGACAATCAAACACTGGAGGGTTGGTTATGGAAAAACGCAGGTTTGCCGTCGTGGCAATTGGGGGAAATTCGTTAATTAAAGACGAGAACAAGAAATCAGTCCCAGACCAGTACGAAGCGGCCAAAGAGTCGATGCGCCACATCGCCGACATGATCGAAGCCGGTTGGGAAGTGGCAATCGGGCATGGCAATGGGCCGCAGGTGGGGTTTATCTTGCGCCAGTCAGAGATCAGCCACAAAATCGAGGGGCTGCCTGAAACGCCCCTGGACGTGTGCGGCGCGCAGAGCCAGGGATTCATCGGCTATATGCTCCAGCAAAACCTGCAAAACGAACTCTACCAGCGTGGCATCAAGAAGAACGTGGCGACGGTCATCACCCAGGTGCTGGTGGATATTAACGACCCAGCTTTTCAGAACCCAACCAAGCCCATTGGTGGCTTTATGAGCGAGGAGGAAGCCAAAAGGCGCGAAAGTGAACTTGGCTGGCGGGTAGTGGAAGACGCCGGGCGCGGCTGGCGGCGGGTGGTGGCCTCGCCGCAGCCCAAAGAAGTAGTAGAATTTGACACTGTATCGGCGCTGCTGAACGCGGGCGTGGTAGTGGTGACGGTGGGGGGCGGGGGCATCCCGGTTTACGATAAGGGCAACGGTGACTATATCGGCGCTCCGGCGGTGATTGACAAAGATTACGCCTCTAGCCTGCTGGCGCGCTCGCTGAAGGCCGATTTGTTCCTCATCTCCACCGCGGTTGAAAAAGTGGCGCTCAACTACGGCAAGCCGGATCAAAAGTGGCTGGATACGATCACGCTGGAAGAAGCCCGCCGCTATCTGGCGGAAGGGAAGCACTTTGCCAAAGGCTCGATGGCCCCCAAGATTCAGGCCGCGATCTGGTATCTGGAGGCGGGCGGTAAAGAGGCAATTATCACTAACCCAGAGAACATCGGGCGGGCGCTGCGCGGCGAAACCGGAACGCATATCTTACCTTAGACGATGGGAAGCATACAAACCTACCATACAGAAGGCCATGCTGGCCCTGAACTGGAAAAGACCTATCTGCACGTCCCTTTTGACGTGCCGGAGAATGCGGCGCGGATTGAAGTGGCCCTGACCTACCGCGACCGCATCGGCTCAAATCCAACCCTGGTGGGCGGGAATACCGTGGACTTGGGAGTGTTCGACGAGCGCGGAATTGAATTTCTGAAGGCAGGCTTTCGGGGGTGGAGCGGGAGTGAGCGCGATGATTTTTGGATCACCCGGCAGGCGGCAACTCCGGGCTATCTGGCCGGGCCGCTGAACCCCGGACGCTGGCACGCGCTGTTAGGGCTGTATAAGGTTGCGCCGCAGGGGTGCAGTTACGCGCTGACGGTAAAGATCACCCTGGAGGAAGGCGGAGAGGAGCCCTGGCGCGCGCCAGAGGGCGGCCCACTGCCGGCTTCACGGCCCAAAGCGGCCCATGCGCCCTGGCTGCGCGGCGAACTGCACTGTCACACGCATCACAGCGACGGGAAATTCAGCGCGGCGGAGCTGGTGGAACGCGCTCGAGAACGCGGACTGGACTTTCTGGCCGTCTCTGACCATAACACCACGGCGAGCCTGCGCGAACTGGCGGCGCTGACCGATCCCGGCCTGGTATTGGTGCGCGGCGTCGAGGCGACAACCTTTTACGGTCACTTCAATGCCTGGGGTATTTCGGATTGGGTGGATTTTCGCGTGAACAGCCCGGAAGAAATGGCCTCTGCCCTGGCTTACGCCCAGCAGTTAGGGGCGCTGACCAGTTGCGGGCACCCCAAGCCGTTTGGGCCGGGCTGGGATTACCCGGAGGTGGCGAACTACGCCTGTGTGGAGGTCTGGAACGGGCCGTGGAGCGGGTTAAACGGCGTTTCGCTGGCTTTCTGGCTGGAGCAAATCAACTCGGGGCGGCGCATTCCGGCGGTAGGGGGGAGCGATTTTCACCGCGTGGGCGAGGTGGCCGGCGGCAGGCAGCGTGACCTGGGCACGCCCACCAATTGGGTATACGTTCCCGGCGAGGCTACGGAAGCAAGCATCTTAGAGGCTGTGCGGCGAGGGCATGTCAGTCTCGCAGATGAGCCAGACGGCCCGCTGTTGACTCTATGGGCCGGCGAGGGCTGGCAGGCGCTGCAAGGCGATACGCTGGCGCGGCCAGCGCATGGAGTGCTGCCGGTGCGGGTGGACTGCTTGCGGGGCGAAGGGGGATTGCTGCGGCTGTTAGATCAGAGCGGGGTGTTGGCGGAACAGGTAGTGACTGGCGAAACCTATTGCCAGGAATTCGAGCTGGCGGTGGAGGGCAGCCGCTACGTCCGTGCTGAACTGCGCACCGAGTTCGACTGGCTTCGGGCGATGACCAACCCGGTATATATAGCCTGAACGGCTCCGTCAGCCCCTAAACCCAACCCCTGACCCGCTCGACCTGTTCCAGGCCCATTCTGATGGGCCGAAATCCGTTGACGGCCGCGCAAAACGTGTAGAATATAGGTCATAAGAGGAGGATAAATGCACCCCGCCGATTACCCTGTCCGCTACCTGCGCTACCGCTCCACCGCCGGGTGGGAGCCGGTTGATGACCGCGTGATTGCCGAGGCCGCGGTAGAGCTGGCGGTGAACGGGCAGCCGTGGTTATCGTTTGCCTGCACCCCCACCCGCTTAGACGCGCTGGCCGCCGGCTTTTTGTTTAACGAAGGGGTGATCCAATCGCGGGCAGAGATTGCGGCGGTGGACGTTTGCCCGCAGGGGGATCATGTGGACGTATGGCTGGAACACCCGGCAGAGCGCCCGGCCTTCTGGCAGCGCACCTCCGGCTGTACAGGCGGCGTGACGGGCGTAGGCGCGGACGAGAACGAAGCAATTGGACCGGGCGAGCCGGAAGCCGTTTTAGAGCCGGAGGAGGTCGCCAGCATAGAGCCGGAAATGCTGTTGTTAGGGATGGAACGACTTTTAGCCGCCCAAGACCTCTACCGTGAGGCGGGCGGGGTGCATAGCTCGGCCCTCTACGATGGGCAGATCATCCGCGCTCAGGCCGAGGATATTGGACGGCACAATACCCTCGACAAGCTGGCCGGCATCCTGTTGCTGGAAGAGATTGTGCTGAAGCGCGCCATCCTGTTTACTACCGGGCGGATCAGCTCAGAAATGCTGCAAAAGTCGGCGCGGTTGGGGGCCAGCGTGGTAGTATCGCGCACCTCACCGACCTCGCAGTCGGTATTTCTGGCGCGGCAGAAGGGCATCACCCTGGTAGGGTATGCGCGCCGGAATGGGTTTCAGGTGTATACCCACGCGGCGCGCATCCGTTTACAGGGTGATGCCGCTCGGTAAGCTGGTGGTTACAGCCCCATAAGGAAGGCAAAGATACGATCGTTGGAACCGGGCAGGCCCTCGTGGCCGAAGTCGGGATAAATGCACATTGACTTGGGCGCGGTGATCTTGTTGTAGGCCGCGAACTGGGTGGAAGGGGGGCAGATGGTGTCCATCAGGCCGATGATCCAAAAGACTTCGCCACGAATGCGGGCGGCCAGGTGCTGAATGTCAATGTAGCCGAGTTTTTCAAAGACGGCGGCTTCGTTTTCGTGGCGGGGGTCAAAGCGGCGGAAGTAGTCTCTCAGTTCGGCGTAGGCGTCTTTGGCCTGATCCATCTCCCAGACGCGCTGGTAGTCGCTCAGGAAGGGAAAGACGGGGGCGGCGCGGCGGACGCGCGGCTCGAGCGCTGCGCAGGCGACGGTCAACGCGCCGCCCTGACTTCCGCCGGTAGCGCCCACGCGCTGGGGGTCTACGTCGGGCATGGCCATCACGATGTTAGCTAGTTGGGCGGTATCTAAGAAAATCTGGCGGTAGAGCAGCTTTTCAGGCGCGCCGTTCAGCGCGTCATTCAGGCCGCGGATGATATGCCCGTGCAGAGTATTGCCGGTCACATCGCCGGTATCTTGCGAGCGCCCGCCCTGGCCGCGGCAGTCGAGCGCGGCGACGGTGTATCCCTGCCCCACGTAGGCGAGCTTGTCGGCCCAGTCGCCCGAGTCGCCGCTGTAACCATGGAACATCAACACGGCGGGGTGTGGAGCGGGGGCGTTCTTGGGGCGCAGCAGTTTGGCATGAATGCGCGCCCCACCGACGCCGGTGAAGTATAGAAAGCACTCGGCGTTAGGGGCCTGAAACTGCGCCGGGACGAGTTCTACCTGCGGGTCAAGGGCGCGCATTTCGGCCAGGGCTGTATCCCAATAAGAATCAAAATCGGCGGGGCGGGGGTTGATGCCGCGGTAAGTTTGCAGACGGTCTAAAGGAAAATCGAAGGTTAAGGGCATGAAACGTCTCCTGAGAAGAACCATTAGATTGGTTGTTGAGTGGGGTCGAGAACTCTCTGGAATTGTATAATGGATTGAAAATTTGTGCCTCTGGGTGGACTGTTAGAGGAGAATCATCGTCATGCAAGACAGTGAACTGAGCAAAATTCTTATGGATTGGGCGGCGGTATTTTTGCGCCTGTCAATGCGCGATTTTAATCGGCACACGCGCCGGATTGGATTATCGTTGGCGCAGATGAATGTTTTGATGCACCTCTACAGCAAGGGGCCTACGGAAGTGATGGAGTTTACCACGGCCTTGCAGCTTTCGCCGGCGGGGGCCAGCCAGTTAGTGAACCGCATGGCAAAGCAAGGGCTGGTGAAGCGAGAGGAATATTTGGGCGACCGGCGGGTACGCGTCATCCACCTGACCGAATACGGCAGAGAAATCATCGTGCAGAGCATCTCGGCGCGCTGTACATGGATGGAAGGGCTGATGAGCGCCTTCAGCGCCGAGCAAAAGCAGGCGGTGGGTGAGGCGTTAAAACTGCTGACCGAAACGGCACAGGTCGTTGAACGTTAATCTCAGCGCGAAGTGACGCTGAAAGGCCCTTTGGAAGCGCGGTTCTCCGTCACCACCCAGCTTTTGTCAGGTTTCGGCCATCTGGTTGACAAATGTGGTGACGCGCTCGTGGATGGGAATACCGGCGCATCTGGGGCAGGAGCCAAACTCGTTGCACAACCAGGCATTCTGGTCGTAGGTGTACATCAGCAGGTCGTCTACGCCGAGGTATTCAGCGGCGAAAGTTTCGACCAGACAGGCGTAATAGTCTTGGGTTTTGCCATCCAGCAGGCAGTGGGCGAGCTGGCCTCTGGAGGATGGAGGAAAAGCCGGGTCGTAAAAACCGTTGTTGGGCGCGCCAAAGTGAAAGATGGTGCGCATCCCGGCCTCTTTGCAGAGCTGGATGCGGGCGCGCAGGTCGGCTTTACGCTGGGCACTACGCTCAGGAGAGCGGTCGGACCTTACCGGCGAGATGGGGACGCTCTGGTAGGCATTGCACAACTCTGGGATGTCCACCACGTTTTCCAGCGTTAGTGGCTCATCTGCCGGGCGCACCTCCCAGGCAAGGTTTAGCTGTATGGCGTTAAATCCGAGAGTTTTTAGCCGGGCCAGGTTTTCGTACGTCCAGGCCACTGTTGGGCGGGCGGGACAGCCCAAAATGCCAACGCGCAGTGGAAAAGGAGAGAGATTCATGCCGTGTCTGTAGAGATTGACGGATAGGTTTACCATCCCCAGCGGAGATTGGCCCTGGCCGGGGGAAACGTTGGGTTGTTTTATTGTATAGGATACGAAAAGGGTGCGCAAATGAGCGCAGAATGTCAAACCAGGAAAGGGGGTAAAATAGAACAAATTTGGAAAAGTGCGATCCTGGTTATGAGATGATCCCGAAAAGGGCGCCAGAATGCAAAAAAGATCCTTGATCCGTGATTGGCGTTTTCGGCTGGGCGACCCCCATCGCAACCGGTGGACAGACCCTGGGGATGGCAGTTGGCAGGCGGTAGACTTGCCGCACGACTGGAGCATCGGCTTAGAACGCTCGGCAGACCAACCCGGCGGGGCCGCGAATGGCTTTTTCCCGATGGGGCGGGGGTGGTATCGCAAAACATTTGCCGCCCCGCCCGAATGGCACGATCAGATCGTGCTGGTGGAATTTGAAGGCGTGTATATGAACGCCGAGGTGTGGCTGAACGAGAACTTTCTGGGCCGCCACCCTTACGGGTATACCTCTTTCACCGCAGACCTGACGCCCTACCTGAGAATTGGGGAGACCAATGAACTGCGCGTGTTGGTGGATAACGCCGCGCAAGCCAACAGCCGCTGGTATTCGGGGTCGGGCATTTACCGCCCGGTGTGGCTGTGGTTGGGCCATCCGGTGCATATTGGTCACTGGGGGGTGAGCATCACTACGCCAGACGTGAGCGAAGGTTCTGCGCTGGTGCGGGTGAAAACCCGGGTGTGGAACCTGGAACGCGCTCCGTTGATCGTCTCAGCGCGGCGCGAATTGACCCTTGTCTCGCGGGTGATCTCGCCGGGCGGTGAAGTGGTGGCCGAAGCCTCGAATCGCGCGCTGGTGGGAGCGCACAGCCAGCATGAGTTTACCCAAAACATCCGCGTAGGGGAGCCGCTGTTATGGTCGCCGGCCCATCCGGTTCTCTACCGGCTGGAAAGCGAGTTGTGGCTGGGGGATGAACGCACGGATACAGCGGTCACGACCTTTGGCATCCGTTCTATTGCGGTCAGCGCCGCGCGCGGGTTTTTGCTGAACGGCAGGCCGCTGGACCTGAAAGGCGGCTGTGTGCATCATGATAACGGTATTTTGGGCGCGGCGGCGTATGCACGCAGTGAAGAGCGTAAGGTTGAACTTCTTAGAGACAGCGGCTTTAATTGCCTGCGCACTGCCCACAACCCGCCCTCGCCAGCTTTTTTAGACGCCTGCGACCGCCTGGGGATGCTGGTGATTGACGAGGCGTTTGACTGCTGGCGCGAAGGCAAAAACCCTTACGATTACCATGTCGTTTTTGACGACTGGTGGCAGCGCGACCTGGAAAGCATGGTGCGGCGCGACCAGAATCACCCCTGCGTGGTGATGTGGAGCATCGGTAATGAGGTGATGGAGCGCGACGGGCGCTCGGATGGGGCGCGCATTGCCCGGCGGCTGGCCGATTACGTCCGCAAGCTCGACCCTACCCGCCCGGTGACGGCGGCTATCTGCTCCACGTGGGATAATTTGCGCACCTGGGAAGATACGGACCCGGTTTTCGCCGCGCTGGACGTGGGCGGCTACAATTACCAGTGGCGGCGTTACCAGACCGATCATCAGCGCGACGCGCGGCGCGTGATGATGGGAACCGAGTCGTTCCCGATGGAAGCCTTTGAGAACTGGATGCAGGTCCTGGATCACAGCTACGTGATCGGCGATTTTGTCTGGACAGCGCTCGATTACCTGGGCGAGTCGGGGATTGGACGGGTGCATTACGAGGATCGCAAAAATTTTTTGGGCGATTACCCCTGGCATCAGGCCAACTGCGGCGACCTGGACCTGTGTGGGTTCAAGCGCCCGCAGTCTTACTACCGCGATATTCTGTGGGGCAGTGGCGCGCCGATCTACATCGGCGTTCACGTTCCCCCGCCGCCAGATCTGGAAGGGAAGACACCGGCCATCACCGCGTGGGGCTGGCCGGACATGGCCTGCTGCTGGACGTGGCCGGGGCGTGAAGGACAGTGGATGCAGGTGGATGTGTATTCGGTGTGCGATAAGGTGGAGCTGTTTCTCAACGGCAGGTCGCTGGGCGTACAGCCTACCACGCGCGACGAGCGCTTCACCGCGTCGTTTGCGGTCCCCTACCATCCCGGACGGCTGACGGTAGTGGGCTATGCCGGTGACCAGGTGGCCGCCGAAGCCGCGCTTGTGACCGCCGGAGACCCCTACCGCATTTGCCTGACGCCCGACCGCCCGACCATCCGCTGTCAGGATCAGGCTGAGGGCGACCTGTGTTATGTGGTTGTCGAAGTGTTAGACGCCGCCGGGCGGCGCGTCCCCTGGGCCGATCACGAAGTTCATTTTACGGTGCAGGGCGGCCAACTGCTGGCGGTGGGCAGCGCCAACCCGGTTTCGACCGAGCCCTACGTGGGCAACCGGCGCCGGGCTTACCGCGGGCGCTGTCTGGCAGTGTTAAAACCGGGCTATACGCCGGGCGAAATCACGCTGCAAGCATCCGCAGAGGGATTGGAATCAGATCAGATTGTCGTTGTCGTAGAGTAGGAGGCTAAACTGGCATGACGCAAACGGTTGAGCAAACCCTTCCCCATTGGGATTTATCGAACGTCTACCCTGGATTAGAGTCGCCGGAATTTCAGGCGGATATGGCGCGGCTGGCCGAGCTGGTGACCGGGTTGGATGCCTATTTTAGCGGCCCGGTGAAGGATGTTCCGGTGGATGGCGATGTGCAGGCGCTGGCGGCGGTGGCAGAAGACCTGGTGGAACGCTTTAACCAGGTGTACGTGCTGGCCGGCACACTGCGCGCGTATCTGACGGGCTTTACCAGCACCGATTCGTTCAACGCATTGGCGCGGCGCATCGAATCGCAGTATCAGGTGACGGCGGCGCGGCTGGAGGAACTTTCTACGCGCCTGCGGGCCTGGGCCGGGAGCGTAGCGGCGCGCCTGCCGGAGATTTTTGAGCGCAGCGCCACGGCCCGCGCTCACGCTTTTGCGCTGCAAGAAGCCGCTGAGCGCAGCCGCTACCTGATGTCTCCCGCTGAGGAATCGCTGGCGGCAGAGATGAGCCTGAACGGCGGCAAAGCCTGGGCCAAGTTGCAGGGCAATGTGACCTCGCAGTTAACGGTGGATTTTGAACTGGATGGGGAAGTGCGGAAGATGGCAATGCCGGCGCTGGTGAATTTGCGCTCGCACCCGGAGGAGAGCGTCCGCCGGCGCGGGTATGAGGCCGAACTGGCGGCCTGGGCTTCGGTACGCGAACCACTGGCCGCCGCCCTGAACGGCATTAAAGGCGAGGCGCTGGTCCTGGGCCGGCGGCGCGGGCGGCCCGACCCGCTGCATCAGGCCCTGGAGATGGCGCGCATTGACCGCGAGACGCTCGAAGCCATGCTAGACGCCATGCGCGACTCGCTGCCTGCCTTCCGGCGCTATTTTAAAGCCAAAGCGGCCCGGTTGGGTAAAGAAAAGCTGGCCTGGTGGGATCTATTTGCCCCGACCGGGCAGTCGGACCGGGTGTATACCTGGGAAGAAACCCGTCAATTCATCTTGGAGAACTTTCAGAGCTTTTCAGATGACCTGGCCGCTCTGGCGCGGCGCGCTTTCGACGCTCACTGGATTGATGCCGAGCCGCGCCCCGGCAAACGCGGCGGGGCCTTCTGCATGGGCGTACCAGGGGTGAAAGAATCGCGCGTGTTATGCAACTTTGACGGCTCACTCGACCAGGTTTCTACCGTGGCGCACGAGTTGGGCCATGCCTACCACAATCACTGCCTGTACAGCGCCGGAAAGACCCCGTTGCAAAGTCAGATGCCCATGACCCTGGCTGAGACGGCCTCAATTATGAACGAGACCATCGTACAGCAGGCTGCTCTGGCGCGCGCCGCCAGCCGAGCGGAAGAGTTGAGCATCTTAGAGACGGCGCTGATCGGCGACTCGCAGGTGATTGTGGATATTTACTCGCGTTACCTGTTTGAGACGGAGGTGTTCAACCGCCGGGCGAAGGCTGAACTCTCGGCGGACGAATTTTGTGAGATTATGCGTTGGTCGCAGGTCGAAGCATATGGCGACGGGCTGGACGAGCGTTACTTACAGCCCTATATGTGGACGTGGAAGCCGCATTATTATTCCAGCGAGCGGTCGTTTTATAACTTCCCCTATGCCTTTGGACTGCTCTTTGGGGTAGGACTGTATGCCATCTACCAGGAACGAGGGGCCGCGTTTGTGCCAGATTACCGCAACCTGCTGGCCTCGACCGGCGAAGACACGGCGGCGAACCTGGCGGCCCGCTTTGGCATTGACCTGCGGCAGAAGGCGTTCTGGGCCGCAAGTTTGCAGGTAATTGCAGGGCGGATTGATCGGTACTGCGCTTAGAGGCGTTTAATGGCGCTTCTTTTGGGGGCCATTCCCAGCCGGAACCGGTTGGGAGTGGCCCACTGGGGTATACACCGGCGCGGCGTGACAGGCCGCCGCGGCTCGCCCACTGCCGCACGGGCAGGGGTCTGTTGGAGCGGCGGCGCTTAGACGAGGCTCGGCGGTCCACAGGCGGGTAATCTCTGCGGGGGCGCGGTTGGATTTTAACAGAGCGGCCATCAGCTTCATGGGGCGGGCGATGTAGGTGAAAAACGAGCGAAAACCGGCGCACAGGTAGTTCAGGCCGGGGTCGCCGCCGGGGGTGCGCAGGATACGGTCTTTGGGGCAGCCGCCGTTGCAGATAAAGTTCACCTCGCAGGCGCGGCAGTAGGGGGGCAGGCCATCGCGCTTGTCCATGCCAAAGTGGTACTGGCGCGAATCGTTCACCAGATCCTTGAGGTGCGTTGCTGTAATATTCCCCAGCTTGAAGCGCGGCTCGACGAAGTGGTCGCAGGCATAAAGGTCTCCATTGAATTCCATTGCCAGTCCCAGACCGCAGGTTTCTTCAAAAATGCACAGGCCCGGCCTTTCGCCGACCCAGCGCGCCAGGGCTACATCGAAGATTTGCACAAAGACCCGCCCTACGTCGGCGCGCACCCACTCGTCGAAAATGTCAATTAAGAAGCGCCCGTACTGTGGTCCAGAGACCGAGCGGGCCGTCACCCGGCTGCCTTCCTGAAAGCCGGTGGTGTTGTCGCGCTCAACGATGGGGATGAACTGCATATAGCGCGACCCGGCCTCGTCGCGTAGGAAGCGGTAGACTTCCAGCGCGTGCCCGGCGTTGGCGGCATTGACACAGGTAAGGGTGTTGAACTCCACCCGGTGCTTTTGCAAGACGGCCAGCCCGCGCATTACCCGGTCAAAGGTAGGGCGCGCGCCCTTATCCTGGCGGTAGGCGTCGTGTAGTTCGCGCGGGCCGTCAATTGAAAGGCCAACCAGGAAGTTGTGAGCGCGCAGAAATTCGCCCCATTCGTCACCCAGCAGCGTGCCGTTGGTCTGAAAGGCATTCCGGATGGTCATGCCGGGCCGCCGGTATTTTTCTTGCAGGGCTACTGCCTGGCGGAAGAAATCCACTCCCATCAGGGTCGGCTCGCCGCCCTGCCAGGCAAAGGTGACTTCGGGAACTGATTGGGCTTCGATGTATTGGCGGGTATAATTCTCCAGGAGTTCCAGGCTCATTTTGAAGCTGGAACCTGGGTAGAGCTGTTCTTTTTTCAAATAAAAGCAGTACTGACAGTCAAGATTGCAGATGGACCCGCGAGGCTTGACCATCACGTGGAAAGCGCGCGGCGGGTAAGGCCAGGTGCGGGCAGTAGATTGGGTCATAGGAGTACTATTTTAATGGCAAATGATCCCAAATACCGTGTTGTTTTCAAGGCGGAGGATATCATTTCCGCGCAGCGGATGCGCTTTTTACGCAGTTCCAAGTTTAAGATCCTGGTGGGGGTGTGGGCGGCGGCGGCGCTGTGGAGCATGGGGGCGCTGCTTCTGCCGGGGGTGATCCCGCCAGTCCCTTACGTGCGCGCCGAAACGGTGCTGGGGACGGCCTTGATCTTCGCACTGGTTGCGGCTCTCGTGTACTGGCTGGCTCCGCTGGCAGAATTTCGCGCCAACCCGGTCTGGAAGTCGCCCTTTCACATGCAGGTGACGGATGAACACCTGATGATCTTGCTGGAAGGGCGCAGTAAGGGCGTGTTTATCCGCTGGGAGGAGATTCGCAACGCCCACGCGAATGATCGGGCGTACATTCTCTACACTCGCTCGGAGGATAACTTTCTCATTCTGCCCCGGTCAGTATTCCCGGATGCGGCGGCGGAGGGGCGCTTTCGCGCGCTGTTGAGGACGCGCAGTTCATTAAAACCACGCGATAAGGAAAAGTTAGCAGTATGAACATCACGGCAATCCAAACGACGTTGGAACGGGGCGGCGGTATCTTACAGTTCCTGCCGGCCTGGGTTACGATGAACTTTAACAAAGCCGGGGGGCGGCTGCGCCTGCACCCGGCAGACTGGTTTCCGAGAGGGGTGAAGGCCGGTTCGGTCAAGGAGCGCTGGCTTGGCTCGGTGCTGGAGCCGCGCAAAGGCACGACCGATGGCCTGAGCTTTGTTCTGATGGCCGACGGGGGCCGCGCGCCCTTTCCAGAGGTGATTGACGCGCTGGGCGCGGACCTGATCGGCGCGGAATACCGCCAGAAGTATGGGACCTGGCCCATCCACGCTAAATTTTTCGACTATTACGAGCCGCTTTTTTTGCACCTCCACCTCGACCACGCTTCCGCAGAGCGCATCGGCGCGACCGGCAAGCCCGAAGCCTATTATTTCCCAATCCAGCTTAACAACCATCCCGGCGCGCGGCCAGCCACTTACTTTGGCCTGGCCCCCGGCGTGACCCGCGAGCAGTTCCTTGCCCGTCTAATGGATTGGGAGCGGGGCGATACCCGCATTTTGGAGTTGTCGCGGGCGTATCACCTGGAATTAGGCACGGGTTGGTATACCCCTCCGGGAACGCTGCACGCTCCCGGCTCGTACCTGACGTATGAAGTGCAGTGGAACAGCACATCGGGGGCAGTTTTTGAGAATGTAACCGCCAATGGAGAAATTTTTGGCCTGGATTCAGTGAAGAATGCCTGCCCGCCCGACCGCCGCGGAGATTGGGAAGCCGTCCTTGACCTGATCGACTGGTCTACCAATCTCGACCCCGATTACCGCAGCCATTACTTCCGCCCGCCGCTCCCTATTGCAATTGCTGATGCGGGCTACAGTGAGGCCTGGATTGTGTACGGCAACCCCTACTTTGGCGGTAAAGAACTAACCGTTGCGCCGGGGCAGGCAGTGACGGTGGTCGATGAGCGTGCTTATGGCTGTGTGGTAGTACAGGGACATGGCAAAATTGGGCCTTATGCGGCAGAGGCTCCCGGTTTACTGCGCTATGGACAGCCGAGCGCCGATGAATTTTTTGTGAGTGAACCAGCGGCCCGGGCCGGCGTGCGGGTTGAAAATCACAGCCTGGTTGAGCCGCTGGTGATCTTGAAGCACTTTGGCCCCGGCGTGCCAGGGATGCCGTAAAGGAGCCGAGATGACAGGTATTCTGGGCTTCTTTTAGCGATCCAGGTCCCAGATGAGAATATCGGTCATGGTGCATTCCGTGCCGAAGTCTTTGTTCGTGCCAGAGTTGAGCGTCAACCCCAGGCCCTTACCGGGGGAGTGGGTGGGTAGTTCTTTGGAGATCACTTTCTTATCGTTTACGTAATAGGTGATCTTGTTGTTATCAACGGCCAGGAGAACATCGGCCTCGCCTTCCATAACCTCAACCTTGCCGTAATAGCCCCGGCCCATGGTGCGGAAGAGCTGGTTCACATAGCCATCAACGTAAACGTTGCCATCGAGCGCCAGATAGACGAGGATGTGATCGCTTTTCTTATCAATGTGGAAGGTGAAGCCGCATCCAGAGTTCCACCAGTCGGCGGTGCGGCTGGCCGAGCGCCATTTGGTATGGGCTGAGACGACGAAATTTTCAACCTCGTAGACCTTCCACCACTGGTACCAGCCAAGTTGGGCCCAGCTTTCGTGAAAGTCTTCCACTTGGATAGGCGCGGAGGTAGCAGCGCGGGTGACAGCCCCATCTTGAAGCAATTTGTCAAAGACCGCCTGGTTGAGAGCGAGCAGGGCGGCCTCTTCCGTAGCGGCGGCAGCGGCCGTGGCAGTCTTTGCGGCGCTTTGGGTGGCGGTCATTTGCTCTTTTTCTTTGGCGGCTTCGGTAGCCGCCAGGTTAGGGGTGGCGGTCGGCTCTGGCGTGTGGGTGGGGACGAGGGTGGCAGTGGCGGTCGGCGCGGGCGTATTGGAGGGCGCAAGGGTAGCCGCGGCCTGGACCTGGACGGCCTCTACCGCGGTGGGTTGGGGAGCCTGTTTGGGCGTGAACAGCATACAGGCTGAACTGGTGAGGAAGAGTGCCAGGCATAAGAAAATAACAACGGCGGTGCGCATTTTCCTAACTCCTTGAAAGATAGTTACAGGAACGGGTTTTAAGTTGTGGGCCTTATGTCGGAAAATCTATAACATGGATAAAGAAATTATGGCATAGGACTCTGTTTGGCGTCAAATAAAATAAGGCGATCAGTGGGACTTTTGCAAAAGGACTATACCCTGCGGCAGCTAGTATAATGATAACCGGAGGAAACCAACGTGGAAGATTTTATCCAATACAATCGTCAGGCATGGGACGCTGAGGTCGCCAAAGGCAACCCCTGGACACAGCCCGTAGATTCGTCTGTGATTGCCGCCGCCCGCCGCGGAGAGTGGCAGATTGTCCTCACCCCTACCAAACCCGTCCCCGCGGAGTGGTTCCCCCCGCTGGCGGGCAAGCCGGTGCTGTGTCTGGCCTCTGGCGGCGGCCAACAGGGGCCGGTGCTGGCCGCCGCCGGGGCGGATGTTACCGTTTTTGACAATTCCCCTCAGCAACTGGCTCAGGATGAGTTGGTGGCCCGGCGTGAGGGGCTGGCGCTGCGTACCGTGCAGGGCGACATGCGCGACCTATCGGTTTTCCCCGACGCCAGTTTCGACCTGATCGTCCACCCGGTTTCGAACCCCTTCGTTGATACGGTTCTGCCGGTCTGGCGCGAAGCCTACCGGGTACTGCGCCCGGGCGGCGCGCTCCTGGCGGGCTGTGTTAATCCAGTTGCGTATCTCTTCGATCTCAAAAGCTGGAATGAAGGCCGCCTGGTTGTGCGCTACAAGATACCTTATTCTGATCTGCGCGACCTGAGCGCGGCTGAGTTCCAGGAATTGATTGCGGCTAAAAATGAGCCGGTGTGCTTTGGTCACTCGCTGCGCGACCTGATCGGCGGCCAGATTGATGCCGGCTTTTGGATCGCCGGGTTCTACGAAGATAACGGTGGTGGTACAGACCCTCTGGATCCTTACATTGATCATTACTTTGCTACCCGGGCCATTAAAGGTGATGTTTCGCGTTAGATCAAGACTTTTTGGTCTCAGGCATCTTTATTTTTTCCTTATTTTTTTAGCATCCATTCCACCTATCCCCCTTATTTTCTCCTGATACGATATCTGCGTATGGAAGTGCATAGAGCTTAAAGGTGAATTACCTATGAAAACAGAAATCGTATCTGGAACAACTATTCTTCAGCCAGAGATCATCACCATTCCGCGCAAGAGTCTAAGCCACTGGCTGATTGGTCGCCCGCTGGCGACCGCTGACGCCCCGCATCAGACCATCGGCAAGGCCGTTGGACTGGCGGTGTTCGCCTCAGATGCCTTGTCGTCCACCGCCTACGCTACCCAGGAGATCATGTTCATCCTGGCGGCGGCGGGGGCCGGGGCCATTCGTTTTACCTTTCCCATCGCTGTCGCCATTGTGGCGCTGATGGTCATCGTCTCGGTCTCCTACGAGCAAACCATCCATGCCTATCCGGGCGGGGGTGGAGCTTATATTGTGGCCCGCGACAACCTGGGCGAACTACCGGCGCAGATTGCCGGGGCCGCCCTGCTGACCGACTACATCCTGACGGTGGCCGTTTCAGTTTCATCGGGGGTGGCGCAGATTACCTCGGCCTATCCGCAGTGGTTCGCCTTCCGCGTGGAGATTGCCGTTGCCCTGGTTTTGCTGATTATGTTGATTAACCTGCGCGGCGTGAAGGAGTCGGGCATTACGTTTGCCATCCCAACCTATTTCTTTGTCGTCACCATGTTCCTGACGGTAGGAGTAGGGCTGTTCCGCTACTTTACCGGGACGCTGGGGGCAGTGGTAAACCCGCCGGTAGTCGAAACAGATGGCGCGCTGGCGGCGATCACGCCGTTCTTGTTGTTACATGCCTTCTCCAGCGGCACGGCGGCCATGACCGGCATCGAGGCGATCTCCAACGGCATTACGGCCTTTAAAGAGCCGCGCAGCCGCAATGCGGGGATTACCCTGATCTGGATGACTTCTATCCTCGCTACGCTGTTTTTGGGCATTTCGTTCCTGGTCGGGCCCGTTGGAGCGGTGGCCGCAGAGCATGAAACAGTCATTTCGCAGTTGGCCCGCACGATTTACGGGGGGCAGGGGCCGCTTTACCTGGCGGTGATCGCCGGGACGGCCATCATTCTTGTTCTGGCGGCTAACACGGCATTTGCAGACTTCCCGCGCCTGAGCGCCTTGCAGGCCGGCGATGGATTCCTGCCCCGCCAGTTCACCTTTCGCGGCAGCCGGCTGGTGTTCTCGCACGGCATTGTAGCCCTGGCGATCCTGGCCTCGGTGCTGATTATTGCATTCCAGGCCAGCGTTACCCGGCTGATCCCGCTGTATGCCATTGGCGTGTTCCTGTCGTTTACGCTCTCGCAGGCGGGCATGGCGCGGCGATGGTGGAAGAGCGGCCATCTAAAACCGGGTGAAGCAATCGAAGAACGGGGTTCAACGCTGCGCTTTGATCGGCGTTGGCGGCTGAAGATGATCGTTAACGGCTTTGGCGCGCTCTGCACGGCGGTGGTAATGCTGGTGTTTGCCTTTACCAAGTTTCGAGACGGTGCTTACATTATCCTATTCCTCATCCCGACGATGGTGGCGATCTTTATGTCCATTCACCATCACTACCGGCAAGTAGCGGCGCGCCTGTCATTGGATAACTTTAAGTCGATGCCGAAAATTTCGCGCCACCGGGTTATCGTCTTGTTAGGCGGGGTGCATCGCGGCTCGCTAGCGGCTCTGAATTATGCGCGCTCGCTTTCGCCGGATGTGACGGCTGTTCATGTTTCCACCGACCCGGGCGAGTCGGCCAAGGTGCGCGAAAAGTGGGCCGCCTTTGGCGAAGGGGTGCGCCTGGTGATTCTCGAATCGCCTTACCGCCTGTTAATCGAGCCGGTGCTGGCATACATTCAGGGTATTCTATCCTGTTGTAACCCGCGTGAAGTAGTGACGGTAGTGGTTCCGCAGTTTGTCACCCGGCACTGGTGGGAGGGCCTGCTGCATAACAATACTGCCCTGTTATTGCGCTTCGCCATGCTCAACAAGCCCGGCCTGGTGATTGTGGAAGTGCCGTATCAGTTGTGAGAGGGTGGGCGGTTGACAGAAAACAGCCTGCCGTTGTTTGTCAACGGCTGGCTGTTCGCTGTTACAATTTTTCTATGTTTACGATCCGGCGGTTATTGCGCTTTCTACTGGCGCCGGGGGTGGTGGCGCTTGGCACGCTCGCGCTGCTGCCCCTGCGAGGGTTCTTTTCACCGGCGGTGGTGGCGATGCTTTACCTGGTGACGGTGATCGTTAGCGCGGTGTTCGGCGGGCGGCTGGCTGGAATCACTGCCTCGGTGCTGTCGTTTTTGTGTTTCAATTATTTGTTCATCCAGCCGTATTACTCCCTCACCGTTCAGCATCCTCAGGATGTAGTGATTATGGTGGTGATGTTGGGGGTGGCGGTGCTGTTCAGCGGCCTGATGGTGCGCGCCCAGGCACGGCTGGAAGAAGTGCAGGCCCGCGAGCGCCAGGCGGTGCAGTTATATGCGTTAAGCACCGCCCTCACCGGGCAGATTGACCCGCCCGACATTGCCGCGACGCTGGCCGGGCGGCTGGCCGAGTTGTTCCAGGCGGCTTTGGTTGAGGTGGAACTGACGCTGCCCGACGCGCCGGTGCTGGCGAGAGCGCCGCAGGGGGCTGTGCCGCGTTATGAGCCGCCCGCCGTATCTGAGCCGCTGGTATCGCTGAAAGGCAGGCTGGGCGAAGCGCGCCTGTGGGGGGTGAAAACGCCTTTATCACCAGAAGAAGACCGTCTGCTGCGCACTTTTGCCAGTCAGAGCGCGCTGGCGCTGGAACGGGCCATGCTGGCGGCCAGCGACCGGCGCGCCCGCGTTTTGGAAGAGAGCGACCGCCTGAAAACGGCCATCCTTTCCTCGGTCTCGCACGAACTGCGCACCCCCCTGGCAACCATTCAGGCGGCGGCCACCAGCCTGTTTAATCCCAATGTGGAATTAGAGCCAGAAGCCCGTGCGGAACTGCAATCGCTCTTGCTGGAAGAGACTGAACACCTTACCCAGTTGGTGGGCAATCTGCTGAATATGTCACGCCTGGAAGCCGGGGCGCTCAAACTGGACCGCGAGTGGAGTTCGCTGGCCGAAATTGCCGGCGCCGCCGCCCGCCGTTTGCAACGCTTCACTCGCCGCCATAATTTACAGATTGACATTTCTGAAGACCTGCCCCTGGTAGCCGTAGACCCGGTGTTGATGGAGCAGGTGTTTATCAACCTGATCGGCAACAGCCTGAAGTTCACCCCGCCGGGTAAGGAGATCTGGGTGTCGGCTGAGGAAGAAAAAAACGCTGTCCGGGTGGCGGTGCGCAACCAGGGGCCGCCCATCCCAGAGGCGTATCTGGAGCATATCTTTGAAAAGTTCTATCCTATCCCGGCGCAAGAGTCCATGCGCGGCACGGGTTTGGGACTTTCGATTTGCAAAGGAATCATCGAGGCGCATGAGGGGCGCATCTGGGCCGAAAACCTGGCAAATGGGGTAGCGTTTTTCTTTACCCTGCCGTTGTCTTTTGAGGGCACGCGCCCGCCCATGCCCGAACAGGAAGGTGAAACGCCATGACTGGCAAACCCCACATTCTCGTTATTGATGATGAACGTCAGATTTTGCGGGCTCTTAGAACCATCCTGGGGCAGAACTATCAGGTAACCGTGGCCGCAACGGGCGAAGAGGGCCTGGCATTGGCCGCCGCACAGCAGCCGGACCTGATGATCCTTGACCTGGGGTTACCCGACCTTAACGGGGTAGAAGTGGTGCGCCAGTTGCGTGAGTGGAGTAATATGCCGGTCATCGTGCTTTCGGCTCACGACAGCGAAACAGAAAAAGTGGCCGCACTTGATGCCGGGGCTGACGATTACCTGACCAAGCCCTTTGGCGTGGAAGAACTGCTGGCGCGCATCCGCGTGGCTTTCCGTCACCGCAGTCTGGCGGGGGGGGCGCGCTCCAGCGTGGTGCGGGCCGGCGCGATTACCATTGACCTTGCCAGCCACACCGTCACCCGCAACGATACCCCGGTAAAGCTGACTGCCACAGAATCAAAACTACTGGCCTATCTGGCGGCCAACGCCGGACGGGTGCTGACCCACCAATCCATCTTGAACCACATGTTGGGCTATTATGACAGCAGTCAGATTGCCTACCTGCGCGTGTACATCCGCCAGTTGCGCCAGAAGCTCGAAGAAGATCCACACGACCCGCAGATCATCCAGACCGAATCGGGGGTGGGCTACCGGTTTATGGCGTAGAAATCGGATAACGGCCGTACTTTCTGGCCGTCTCCAACATTGCCATGTAGTTTTCGTAGCGCACGCCAGAGTGAATGGAATTGCTGGAAGTCAGCACAAAGCCGCCGCCCGGCGCGGCGGCGGCGATCACGCGGCGGGTGGCGGCGGCCACTTCTTCTGGCGTGCCAAAGGTGAGCAGGTGGGCGCAGTCTACATTGCCCATGAGCGTGAGATGATGGCCGTATTTTGCCTTGAGGGCGGCAATATCCATGCCAGCCGCCGGCTCGATGGCCTGGTAGGCGTCTATGCCGCTGTCTACCAGCAAATCTTGCTCAATGCGGGTGATATTACCGTCGGTGTGTTTGATGAATGGCACGCCCAGGCGGTGGCACTCGGCAACCAGTTTTTGCAGGCGTGGGATGACCAGTTTGCGGTAGTGTTTGGGTGAGATCAGCGGGCCGGTCTTGCCGCACCAGTCTTCGCCGCCGAGGATGGCATCAACGCCGTGTTGGACCTGGGCCTGCACGAAGCAGAAAGTGTGAGGCAATTGCGCATCGAGGTAACGCTCATAGAGGTCGGGCCGTAGGGCAACGGCTTCGAGAAAGACCGGGGCCGCCGCCGAGGCAAAGCCCAGGTAGATATCGGCGTTGCCAACCAGAAAGGTGGTACTGCCCAACTCGCGGACGATCCAATCCACGTGAGTGAAATCCAGGCCGTCCACGCTGGGGGCCGCGGCTTCCATGCGCTCCACCAGGCGTTCCAGGGCTGGAATACCGCCGCGCAGCAGGGAGCTATCCACCTCAGCAAAGACGTTCGAGTCCGGCTGGTACTGGTAAATGGCCCAGTCACCGGCGGGGTCGCCGTAGCGCCAGACGTTCTCGCCCAGCGGTTCGGGCGGGGTAAAATCGCGCCCATGCGGCAGGATGGGAAGCCAGTCCAGATCGAGCTTGCGGGTTAGTTCGACCAAATCGGCGGCTTCGTGGGCGTAATATTCATCCATACGGCCCGCCGCCATCATCGCAATGGCGCGCTTGCCCCGATGCGACCCGCCGTACCCGACCCAGGCTTCGCGCCCTAACACCTTAGAGGCTACCGGTTCATCAATGCTTAATTCGCCCACCGGCACGCGGTCCGGCTCTTGGTGGGCGAAGGCCCGCCGCATTCGTTCTTTAGCGTTCATCTTTGCCCTACCAGCGCCCGTTTTCGATGTAGCGGTTAAGGATTTCCGGGCGGATGGTAATGCCCAACCCCGGCCCGGTGGGGACTTTCATCATCCCATCTTTCACAGTAATGCCCTCTTCGCTCATCTCGGCGTACAGGTCGCCCTGTGGGATGCGGTTTTCGCTCATCACGAAGTTGCGCACCGTTGCGCCATAGTGGGCGTTGGCGACTAACTGCACATAGCTGCCCACGTTGTGGGTGATGACCGGGATGTAAAACAGCTCGGCCAGGTCGGCGATCTTGCGCCCGCCCGTCAGCCCGCCCACAAAGGCCAGGTCGGGATGGATGGCGTGGACGGCGCTGTTCATCAGGAACTGAAGGAACTCGGCAGGGTGTTCCAGCTTTTCACCGGTCATAATGCGCACCGGCGAAGACTGGCGCAGGGCCTTCCAGGTGTCGGAGTACAGCACGGGCAGGGGGTCTTCGACCCACAGCGGCTTGATGGGAGCTACAGCCTCGGCGATTCCCAGGGCAGTGGGCAGGTCCCATTCATTGTGGCAGTGGACGATGATGTCAATATCCCACCCTAGGGCTTCACGGCAGTTCTCGTAGCCCTGGCGGATGAGCTTGAGTTCGGTGGGGGTGAGCATATCCGAAAGGTAGCCGGGGTGCGAGGCGTTGGGGGCCAACTGCTTGCCGAGCATGGCTTCGAAACCGAATTTAATCACTTTAAAGCCCCAGGGAGATTCGTGCATTTCCTGCGCCCAATCGCGGCAGCAGACCGGGTCGAACCAATCGGTGGGGCCAAGGGTGTTGACGTAAAGCTGGATTGAATCGCGGAAGCGCCCGGTGAGCAGGTCGGAGACTGAGCGGTTAAAGACCTTGCCGGCGATGTCCCACAGGGCCATATCAATGCCGGAGATGGTGGGGTTTTGGGTCCAGTGGGCGTGCCATTGGGCGCGCATACGGGTCATATCGGCATAGCATTTCTCAATTGCCAGCGCATCCTGGCCGATGAGTGAATCTTTCATAAAGTCGAGGTAGCCCTGAACGATCTGAGCCGGCAGGCCGGCCTCGCCAATGCCGTAGATGCCAGCGTCCGTCTCGACTTTGATGAGAGATTGAATGCCGTGATTTTTTAACTGGTATACCTTGATGGCAGTGATATGAACGCGGTTCTTTTCGCTTTCCGCGAGGGTTGGGTAGTCGGGTGACATGCAGGACTCCTTAAACATCTTTATGCACCCAGCCTAACAGGCGGGCGGCTTTGGAGCAGTCATAAAAGCTCTGGTGGCCCGAAAGGCCGCCGCGTACAGGGACGGCCGGGTAGGCGTGACGGGCCAGGTCGAGGGTAGGGATGGCTGAGCAGGTGCGCGGAGCAGTGATAAAAAAGACCTCATGGCCGGTAAAATTAGCCTGGAGCGTCAGACAGCAGGCGCGCGCGCCTTCAGAAAGCAGTGTCCAGCCCCACAGGCCGCGGGCAATGGGGGCTTCTGGGCCGTCGAGGGTGTGCTGCAGTTCAGGGGGGGCATCGGGCAGGGCGTGCAGGCGCAGGCTGGCGATGGTCATTTCGGGGGCACGGCGGGCGAAAGAGTCGGCCTGTGCTTCCATCACCCATTTTGACAGGGCGTAGTCATCAGCGTGGTAAGAAGGGTGGTGTTCATCAACCGGGAAGTAATCAAAGCGGCCAACGCGGCTGCCAATTCCGCCCAGGGCGTTGATGCTGGAAGCCAGGCACACCCGGCGGATGCCGAGGGCGGCGGCGGCGTGCAGAACGTGGTAGCTCGCCAGGGTGTTATTGGTGTAAACCACACCGGGCGGCTGTCCAAAAGGGCTGGTGTAGGCCGCCAGGTGAATGACCGCCTGGCAGCCCTTTAAGGCGGCGGTGAGCGCCTCTAAATCCAGAAGGTCCAGTTGCCGGTACGTGACTGCCCCGTTTTCTGCCGGGGGAGAAGACGGCAGGGCACGGTCCAGGCTGAGGATTTCGTGCTGATCCTGCGCCAGTTGGGCAATAACGGCGGTTCCCAGGCGGCCGCTACCGCCAGTGACTGCGATGCGCATCTCAGAGCCGTCCGTTGCGAATTTCCAGGCCGGTGACGTTCTCCATCATGGCGCCGGGCGCGCCGTCTCGGTCGGGGACAGGCGGGGCGGTGACGGCGTCGAGCGTCAGCCCGTGAACGTTGTTGATTTTCAGCGCCCGATGAAAGGCGGGGGCGACGGGGCTTTCCCAGGCGATCTCAAAGTCCTTCAGGCGCAGGTGGCGGGCGTTCTCGATGGTCAGAGCGTTCTCGCTCTTTTGGAGGGGCGAGTCGGCGTCAGAGGCGATCTCGAGGCGCACGTTTTCAAAGGCCACATTCTCCAGCAGTGAGTCGGGGCTGCCGTGGATCAGACAGGCGCCGATGCCGCGCGCGAAGATATTGCGAAGCAGGATGTTGCGCATCTTACCGATGGCCGGCTCAGTGGATTTGTCAATATTGGGGTCAATCTCACTGCGGCGGATGAGATTGAAGTGCAGGGGGTCGCCGTCGCCCCACCAGTACCAGTCGAAGCGCTTGCATTCGATGGTGATATTCGAAATGACCACGTTTTCAACGATCCCGCCGTCGAACACCATAAAGGCAATGCCCCGATTAGAGCCGGTAATGACGCAGTTATCAATAACCACGTTGCGGATGGCGTTGAGGTTGCCGTCGCAGAACTTGAGGGCGCTGGAAGCCGAGGACAACCGGCAGTTGGTGACGGTGATATTCTCACATGGGCGGGCCGGGCCGAAGATGCTGGAAGAGTAGAACACCAGGGCGTCATCGCCGGTTTCGATGGTGCAGTTGGAGATATGCACATCCTTACAGCCGTCGGGGTCAATGCCATCAGCCCAGACGCCGTATTTGAGGCTGGTGTGAATATACACCCCGTCAATGACCAGGCGCTCGCAGCCCCACAGGTGCATTGTCCACGAGGGTGAGTGCAGGAACGACAAGGAACGAATCTGCACGTCGGTACAGCGCACCAACAGCACCAGGTTGCCAATAGAGTTGGCGGTGGGGAAGGATCGCAGCAGGGGCAGACCGGCCTTTTCCCATCGCACCTGGTTGGGGTAGATATACCAGTCGTGGATATCCATCAACCGCCATTCATATTCGGCCTGGCCGTGCACTGTTCCCCGGCCTTCGAGGGAGATGTTCTCGATGTCCTCGCCGTAGAAGAGGGCGCGCCGGTCGAAGGCGGCAGGGTCTTTGCTGGCGTAGAGGGTTGCTCCAGCTTCGAGAAAGACGCGCACGTGGCTGCGCAGGTGCAGTGTACCAGTGGTGTAGTCTCCGGGGGGCAGGTAAACCATTCCACCGCCGGCGGCGGCGCAGGCGTCTATGGCCTGTTGGATGGCGCTTTGGGCGCTGTCTTCTTTTTTACCGCTTGCGCCGTACTGGCGGACGTTGTAGATGGTCATGGTCGGGGTGTTTTCAACGGTCATTGGGGATCTCCTCTTTAATTTTCCTCGGTAAAGGCCTCGAAAACGGCCACAGCATTCTGAAGGGGGGTTCCGGGCTGTAAGGGCTTGGCGGGGGCCAGGATGTAACCGCCGCCCTGACCCATTTCGCGCCGCAGGCGGCGCACCTCGGCTTTGATCTCGTCTGGCGTGCCAAACTGGATGGTGCTCTGACTGCCCAGACAGCCCCAGAAAGTCAGTTTATCGCCCCATTTTTTCTTCAACTCGTAGGGGTTCATCCCGGCGGCCTCCGGCTGGACGCTTTCCAGCACGTCCATGCCAATTTCGATGATATCGGGGATGATGTCGGCTACTGAACCGCACGAGTGATGCATGACGATCTTGCCGTGGGCATGGACGGCCTCGTAGATTTTGGCCCAGCGCGGCTTGAGGAACTTACGCCAGCGTTTTGGCCCAATGATGACGCCCCTCTGCTCACCCCAATCATCGCCAAAGAGGATGCCGTCAATGGGCAGGTCGGCAGTATATTCCACAAAGGCCAGGTACAGGTTCATCAGGCGGTCCATGGCCTCTTCTACGAAGTCGGGATCAGAGACGATATCCACCAGCAGGTTTTCAAAGCCGCGCAGGTTCCAGCTCCGCTCGAACAGCCCCCAACCGAGGTTGGCAACGTGGAAGGAATCGGGGGTGGCGGCGATGATCTGGCGGGCCTGTTCCTTCCAGTCGGGGCGGTAGAAACGCTCTGGCGGGGGGAAGCTATAGCCTTCAAAGGAAGGTTTGGCGAGGGGAGGCTTTTCTAAATGCCATTCGGCCCGATCCACGCGCCAGATGCCGCCGTAGGGGTCGCTCTCGTAGATTTCACCGGTGGGCAGGCGGCCGGCTGGCTCGCGGATGTCGGTGTTGACGGCGGCCACCCCGACGATGTAGGGCGTGAGCTTCTCGCGCCAGTGAGGGCCGCCGTAATACTCATCTAACTGAAGGTCAACGCCGCCTTCAAAGGCCAGTGTATACGGAACCTTGGGCGGTTGGCGGTGATGGATTGATTCGAGCAGGATGTCGCGCGGGTTCATGGGGTCATTTCCTCTAGAGAATGGAGCAAGGCGGCCTGGCCCGTGAAAAACAGGGCCGTTGAGGCTGGGGGCAGGTGGGTTTCGAATTGATCGGCGTCTTGCGCCAGAACGCAGCGGTTGAATACATCATAAATCACTTCCACCCGGCGTGGTAGGCGGAAAACGCGCCTGCCGCCAGAAACGGTATGCACGCTCAACAGGTCGGGCGTGGCGTAGAGAACATCGCCCTGGTCGTTATAGAGATGCACCCCGGCAAAGCGGGCGATGCCGCGCAGCACCGGGGCCGGGACGCTGGGCGTGGCGACGTAAATGGAGTTCCAGCCGCCTTCTCCAGGGCGCTGCTCTGGGAAAGACTTGACGCCAAAACCGGGCTGGCAGCGACCCAGCGAATAGACCACTTCGCCGAGTGTGGTGGCCTGGGGGTCCTGGAGATGGAAGATCGGGCCGAGCGGGTGGGTGCTGCCCCAAAACAGGTCCTGCGGCAGCCCTTGGGTGATGGGATGCTCGAAATTGGTGATGTGCATGAAGGGGGCCCAGAAGCCGCCCCTGCCAAAACGGAAGCCGGTGAGGTCGGCCATATTTTCAACGTCCGCTGGTGAGGGCGCGTCACTGTTGAGGTAGCCGGGCGCGTAGATCCACAAGCTGGTACGCCCTTCGCGCCGGAGGATGGCTTTCAGCGCCGCGCGGCGTTGATCGTTGAGATGGATAGGATTGAGGAAAATGTAGAGCTTGTAGGGGGGCAGACGGCCTTCTAACAGGTCGTTGAGCAGGTAGACATCGTGGGGTGCGCCGAAACGGTTGAGGTTGATCACGCGCTGCTGCGAGACCAACGGCAGGGAAAGGTTATTGCGGACGGTCTGGTAGTAGAAGGACTCGTCATCTAAAAACACGGCTACTTCTGCGGAGGGGGCGCGGTTGAGCTGTACGGCCCACTGGCCGATTTCAGCGTAGCGTTTTTGCCAACGGTGAGCCTCGTCCACAATACTGGGGTGTTCCATGAAGGCGCTCGTCTCCAGCCAGGTGATGCCCAGCCCATGCGTCAGCACCTGGGCGAAGTTGCGCTGGTAAATGGCAATCGAATGCTTAAAGGGGTGCATGCGGCCCTGTGGGTCGAAGTTGTTGTGCATGAGGGTATCTTCTTCAAGCAGATACAGCTTGTTGTGAATGCGGAGCGACTCGGTTGGCTGCATGGGCAGGCCATCACCGCCGACGCCGCGGAAGTGATACCCGTAAGGGCTGACCAGAAAGTCTATATCCGGCGAGCGCAAGAGCTTATACAGCCCCAAATGGCCGCTGCGCTGGTGGGTAGAGACTTCAGCGTGAGCCAGCCCGCCGTATTCGAGGTTAAAGAAGCTGTCGTTCCAGGCAATATCCATCAGATAGCCAAAGAAGGCCCCGGTGAGCTTTTCGCCATTGGTCTGTTCTTTGACGGTGCGGCAGAAGCCCAGCAGAGCGTCGGCGGCGGTTTCAGCATAGCAGGCGTAAAAATCAATCACCTTTTGTTCGCGGCGGGGGTCGCGCAGTAAAAAGTGGGTAGTGTTCATCTGCTCGGCTTCCGAGGGGACTTCGGCGGTCTGGAAGGTGACGCGTGGATCGGCCCAGGCATCTTGCAGGCGGGCCGTGTCGCCGCCGTATTTGCGCCACAGCCAGGCGCGGAAGGCCCGGCGCATCGGTTCGCTGTAATCGCCGCAGTCCAGGCTCATCGAGGACCAGCTTTTAATCCACTCGCCGCAGGTCCCGGTGGCAATCTGATAGGCGATCACGCGGTCATACAGGCCGGTTTTGCGCAGGTGGTTGATGTATTCACTCAGCAGGGCTTTTACTTCCTCGTGCCAGACAGTCGAGGCGAATGAGGCCGACCAGCGTTCTCCGTTGGAGAGGATTTCGACCTCTTCGGGGTAAAGCTGGTTCCACCAATTGTCAGCCAACCAGCGGGTCTCGAAGCCCATGCGCAGTAAGAACAGGGCCTGGGGGTCGGCATCAATGACTTCTTGCAGGCGCGGGGCAGTGGCGGCGAAATCAAAGTGGCCCGCCTGCCCTGGGCGCGGACCGCACCATTCCGGACCAACTGCATCAATCGAATACATATGGACGCCAGCGCGGGCATACACCTGCATTAGCTGGTGGTTGAGGTCGCGCTGGTTAGGGTCGAGCGAACCCAATAATTGGAAGTTGGCATAGGTGGGGCGATCATCCAGAAAGAGGGTGGGCGTACCATTATGGAGCTTGACTTGAGCTTTCACAAGAGCCTGCCTTTTCCAGCCTGGGCACAGGCTGATGCAAGAGGAAATGAAATTGGTTTTTGATTCGAAACAAAGAGCTTGCTTTTTGAAATTGAAAAGTAACTCGTTTTATTATAAAGATTTTTGATAGAAAAGGAAGTAGTTAAAAGGGCGTGAAAAAAGATTTATGGGATAAATGCTTCCACTGCGTCGGCGACGGCGCGGAAACTGGTGCGCCAGGCATGCAGGGGGACGTTTTCGGAGAATTGAATTTCCAACCGACCGGTGTGGCCTCCGGCCTCGAGGATGCGCTCGGCCTCGGCGCGGACTTCGTCATAGGGGCGCAGGTGGACCGACGAGGGGAAGTTGACGAACAGGCGCTTGTCGGGCCAGAGGGCAATGGCTTCGGCGACGCTGGTATCGTTGTCGGGCGTGGGGGAGAAGGAATCTAGCCCGCCGATTTTTGACGCGGCGATCGCATGACGTAAGGGTTTGAGGTCGCCATCCATATGAACGAACACCGGCACGCCTCTTTCGGCCAGCAGATCGGCCAGTTCATTGTAGAGGGGGACGCAGATCTGCTGGAAGCGCTTCAACCCGATAGGCGGCGCGGTGATGTTATCGGGGAAGTCAATAAAGGGAGCAGGCGAGCGGCGGACGATCTCAAAAATCCGGCGGGCGCGTGCCACCAGCAAGGCAATGGTCTGCTCCACGCGGTCGGGGCAATCGGCCAGGTGCAGCGAGAGCCTTTCCAGCCCGGTCCACTCGATCCACAACTGTTGAAAGGGGCTGCGCTCTACAGCGGCCAGCGGCAGGCCGCGCTCGCCCAGTTCGGCGGCGTCGCGTTCATAGCGGGCATAGTCTTCCAGAACTTCACCATCCTGCAGGTAGGCCCACAAGACTTCATAATCGCGCGGTTCTTCGACGTAATGCTTGTAGGTAGAGCCAGAATGAAAGACCGGCTCAAAGGCGCGTTCCTGGTAGATGGACCCGGCGGGGGTGTAGAGCGTGGTGCGCTCACAGCGCGTTTCGCCCCGATAAAATTCGGTAGTCACAAAACGGCAGTGCGGCGTCACTACTTTGTGGACGGCGCTCCAGCGCAGCAGGCCGATGCGCTCGCCAAAAGCCGCCTGCACTTCACGGCGGGGGTAAGTGCCTTGCGAATGGATAGGCATGAGGTCATCGTACATAATGAGCGGCACGCGGTCCAGGTCGCGGTTCTGGATGACGGCCAGTAAGCGTTGGCGCATGGTCAGAGGTTTCATGGGGCCTGCCTTGGGGTAGCCTGTGAGGAAATTGACAGTAGACAGTATACCGTTGACCGTAATAAGTTTACAACTCAGAAAGGGGGGGCAAAGAAAAGGTTCTGATATACTTCTTGAGGAACGATATTACATCAATGCGCGAGGTTAATGGATGGGCCAAACACTGCTGCATTATCCGCTCCACAATGGCTGGATTGATCACTGGCTGGCGGCGGGGCCGCTGGTGGTGGCTGAAGAGGCAGGTTCCGCGCCAGGCTTCTTCCGGCAGGAGCCGCCAGTGACACCTGCGCCAGTAGACCTGGGTTCGCTGGGCGCGATTACAGAGCACAGCCCCGCTGTCCGCTGGGGTTATATGCGCTGTCGCGAAGATCATCTGGTAGATTGGACGGCTGTTTATCCCACGCGCGCTGCGCTGTGCGGTTGGGCGTATGCGCAGTTGTGGGCGGCTCAGGAACAGGGTGTGAAGCTGCACCTGGCGGGGAGCGGACCGATGGAAGCGTGGTTGAACGGCGCAAAGGTCTGGGATGGCGCGGACTGGCCCCAGGCGGGCCGCTCTGGAGACCTGCGCCGGGCGACGGTGGAGGTGATGCTCAGGCCGGGGGCGAATGAGCTGCTGGCGCGGCTGGCAGGTCGGGGGAGCGGCCCGGTGTTTATGGCGCTGGCGGTACGGGTGGAAGGGCCGGTGGAAGAGATTACGCTGCCTACAGAGATCGAGCCGGAATACCTGGAAACGCGGGAGCGGCTGGAGCAGATCGTAGAAGGCGCGTACCTGGATCGCTACGTCTATGGCTACCCCGGCGGTGACCGGCTCAACCGCAACGAGCCGATCACGCTGCGGTTTGCGGATGAACTCCGCCAACGGGGCGAAATCACTCTGCGGATGCAAAGCCCGGCAGGCGATATTTACCAGGAAGTGACGAAGGAGTTCGGCGGCGGGTCGGTCTATGAACTGGCGAAGACCTTCCCGCTGTATAACGGAGCGCATCATCTAGCGCTGCTGCCGCCGGCTAAGCTGTATTACACCAAGAAACTGCGGTTCGAGCGCCGCGATTTGTTTTACGTAGTGCGCAGTCCATACTCGTCTGGGCCTTACGGGAGCATCGAACAACGCCGCGCCGAGGCCCTGCGCGACGCCGCCGGGCGGCGCAACTCCAGCCTGTACTGCCAGATTGCGCGCATCGCTACCGGCGATTGGGGCATGTTCGAGCGCAAGCATGTGGAGCGCGCCCTGGAACGCGTCCGCGCGGGGCAGGTGGGTAGTGAAGCAGATTTGTTAGGGCTGTTGGGCCTGTTGGTGCGTTTTGGCGAGGTGGAGGCTTTTCCAACCGACCTGAAGAGCGCGATTGAGGCGGCGGTAGTGGAGTATGACTACTCTGGCAGTGTGCCGGAGGATGGCGCGAGCCGCGCCATCCTGCTGTACGCCTGCGCTATTCTGGCGGGGCAGAGGTTTGGCGGGCGAGTCTTTCCGCGCAGCGGCCAGAGCGGGCAGCAGCACCGCGAGCGCGGCGAAGCCCAGGCCGCGGCCTGGATGCAGGAGCGCGGGCGCTTTGGATTAGAGGCGTGGGACGCGCCGGAAGAGATGGAGGCAGCCCTGGCGGCTCTGGCGCACCTGGTGGACCTGGCGGAAAATGAGCGCGTCGTCGAACTGGCGGCGGCGCTGATGGATAAACTTTTCTTTAGCCTGGCGCTGAACGATTTCGCAGGCGTGTTCGGGGGGGCGCAGGGCCGCGCCGCCAGCGACAGCGTCTTGAGCGGGCGCTTGCAGTCCACCGGGGGCATTGCGCGGTTGATGTGGGGCGCGGGCTGCTTTACCGAACACCTGATGGGAACCGTCAGCCTGGCGCTGTGCCAGAATTACGAACTGCCGGGGCCGATCGCCCGCGTCGCCGCCGAACCGCAGCCGGCGGTATGGGCGCGGCGGCACTACGGCCCGGCGGGCGAAGGGCAGGGGGTGGACCTGGTCAGTTACCGCACTGCCGATTTTATGCTTTCCTCAGCCCAGGATTACCGCCCAGGGCAGCCTGGAAGGGGCGAGCACATCTGGCAGGCCACGCTGGGGCCAGATGCAGTGGTGTTCACCAATCACCCGGCCTGCATGCGCGAGGATGGCGCCCATCGTCCTGATCTGTGGGCCGGGAACGGACGGTTACCGCGCGCGGCGCAGTGGGGCGACGCGCTCATCGTCCTCTATCGGTTGACGGCAGATGACTGGTTGGGGTTTACGCACGCTTACTTTCCGGCGGCGGCCTTTGACGAGCATCACTTTGAGGGGCAGTGGGCATTGGCGCGCAAGGGGCGGGCCTACCTGGCACTCTACGCTTCCGGCGGGTTCGAGTGGATCACGCGCGGACCGACGGCCTTCCGCGAACTGCGTGCATATGGCGAGCGGCAGGCGTGGGTGTGTCAGATGGGTCACGAACTGCTGGATGGGAGCTTTGAAAACTTCCGACAGAAGGTGTTGGGGCTGATGGTCGAAACAGCCGGGGATACGGTGCGCTTTACGAGCCTGCGCGGCGAGGCAATCTCATTTGGCTGGGAACAGCCCCTGGTGGTGAACGGCGAAGTTCAACCGCTGCATACCGAAATGCAGTTTGAAACGCCCTACTGCCAGGCCAGAGTGGGGGCCGCCAACCTGGAGATTGTCTACCAGGGCGAGGGCATCCGCTTGAATTTTGAGTAGGCTCTGAACGAAAAAAGGGTCGGGTTGAGGGTTGCTCAGGGAAGCCTTCAACCCGACCGGGAGCGAAAGAATAACCGCTGACGGTTCCCTACGACCGCAAGTTGGGATCGAGCGCGTCGCGCACGCCGTCGCCTAAGACGATCCAGGCCAGCATGGTGACTGCCAGCACCAGCGAGGGGTAGAGGATAAGATGCGGTGAGGTGCGCACGAAGGTCTGATAGATGCCGATCATCTGCCCCCACGAGGGCGTGGGCGGGGTAATGCCCAGGCCAAGGAAGCTGAGGCCAGCCTCGGCGAACATTGCGCCGGGAACACCCAGGGTCATCGAGACAATCACGGGGGTAAGGGCGTTGCGGATGATGTGCGAGCGCACGATCCACGCGGTGCTGGCGCCCATCGAGCGCGAGGCGCGCACGAAGTCTGACTCTTTGAGCGAAAGCACCTGCCCGCGCACCAGGCGGGCAATGCCGATCCAGCCGGTAATCGTCATCGCCAGAATGATATTGGGCAGCCCTGCGCCCAATGCCACCATCAGCAGGATGTAAAACAACAGCCCCGGAACTGAAGACAGCACGTCAATCAGACGCATGATGGCGAAATCAACCCACCCCCCCACCATCCCGGCAATCGCGCCGATGGGCAGGCCGATGAGAACGATAAACACCTGGCTGAGCACGCCTACCGAGTAAGAGACGCGCGCCCCATAGATGATGCGGCTGAGCATGTCGCGGCCCAGGTCATCGGTTCCCAGCCAGTATTTGGCGTTGGGGGCCGCGTAGGTGGCGGTATAGTCACTTGTGTAAGGATCATATGGGGCAATCGCGTCCGCGAAAACGGCGATTAAGATTTCGAGGATGATGAAAGCCAGCGCGACGACAGCCCACTTGTGGCGCGCGAAGCGGCGCCAGGCCAGGGCCGTGGTGCTGGAGCGTTTGAGTTTGAGAGGCGCGGCGGTGGATGCAGAGACACTCATCTCGTCATTTCTCCTTTACGTAGGTGACGCGCGGGTCAATGGCCGCGTACAGCAGGTCGGTGATCAGGTACGTGAGCGAGATAATGGCGGTCCAGGCCAGGGTGGTCGCCATAATGAGCGGATAGTCGCGGTTTTGGATGGCCGTCACCCAGAACTGGCCGATGCCCGGAATGCGGAAGATGCTCTCGATGAAGAACGAACCGGTGATCAACCCGGCCAGCATAGGGCCGGCGACCGTGATGATGGGCGTCAGAGCATTTTTAAAGATGTGAACAAACGTTACCGTTTGCTGAGGCATTCCTTTGGCGCGGGCGGTGCGCACGTAGTTAGAGTGCAGTACATCTAGCATACTGGCCTTGGTGTAACGCTGTAAAATCAGCACCGGGCCGAGCGAGTTGGCAAGCACCGGCAGCACCCACTGTTTGGGGTGATCCCATCCGCCGGTAGGAACCCACCCTAACTTGACCGAAAACAGCAGTTGGAGCAAAATGGCAAGGACAAAACTGGGCGTTGCCAGACAAAAGAGCGAAACGCCCGTCCCCAGGTAATCAACCCAACTGCCCTGCTTCATAGCCGCTCCAATGCCCAACCCCATGCCAACGATGATGGAAAAGCCCATCGTCAGCAGGCCGAGGTGGATGGAGTAAGGCCATTGGTTTTTGAAAATTTCTGAAATGGTCTGGCCGTTGTAGAAGAACGAATAGCCAAAATCGAGGCGGACAGCGTTGCGCATGAACAGCAGATACTGAACGATGACGGGCTTATCCAGCCCATACTTGGCCATCAACTGCTGCTTGATTTCTGGTGGGATGGATTTGGAATTGGCGACGGCCATGATATCAAACGGGCCGGCGGGGACGGCTTTCATCAGAAAAAACGTAATCATCGAGACGGCGATCAATACGCCGATGACCCCGAGTAAACGCATGAGAATGTAACGACCCATTACCTTTATCTCCTTCCGGGTTTAAGCCAGGTGGCAGGCGACCGAATGATCTGGGCCAAGCTCGCGCAGGGCCGGTTGCTCCACTTTGCAGCGTTCCTGAGCGATGGGACAGCGCGGATGGAAGGGACAGCCCGTCGGGCGGTCAATGGGGCTGGGAATTTCGCCCAGGAGCGAGCGCTTCAGGCGCTTTAGCTCTGGTTCGGGCTCAGGGACGGCTTTGATGAGGGCCTGGGTATAAGGATGGAGCGGCTGCATGACGATTTCTTTGCTGGGACCAATTTCAACGAGCTGGCCCAGGTACATCACGCCGATGCGGCGGCTCATAAAGGCTGTTACGGCGATGTTATGCGAGATGAACAGGTACGTCAATTCAAAACGGTCCTGCAGGTCGCGCAGAAGGTTGAGAATCTGGGCCTGTACGGAGACATCGAGGGCCGAAACGGGTTCATCACAGATCAAGAGCTTGGGTTCCAGCGCCAGGGCGCGGGCGATGCCGATGCGCTGCTGCTGGCCGCCCGAAAACTCGGTAGGGAAGCGCAGGGCGGCATCGGCGGGCATGCCGGTAACGTTCAACAGGCGGTTAACCTCTAAAATTTGCTCCTGTTCAGAACCGATGCCGTGAATCATCAGCGGTTCACGCAAGATTTCTTCAACCGTCATGCGCGGATCAAGTGAGGCCAAGGGGTCTTGAAAGATCATTTGCATCTGGCGGCGGTGTTTTTGCAGTTCTTTGCCGCTGAGTTGGGCCATATCTTGTCCATTGAACCAGACCGCGCCAGAGGTTGGCTCATACAGGCGCATGATGGTCAGCCCCAGGGTAGATTTGCCGCAGCCCGATTCGCCCACCAGGCCGAGGGTTTCACCCCGGCGAATGGCGAGATTGACGCGATCTACGGCTACCAGGCGGTAGCGCCGCTGGCCGAAAAACCCGCGCCGGATAGGGAAGCTCTTAACCAGGTCGTTGGTTTGCACGAGGATATCAGACATAGGTGGGTCGTCTCACTTCTAGGCATTTACCCAGCACGCGCAGGCATGGCCTGGGGTAGATTCGATGAATGGCGGGCGCTCGGCCTCGCAGCGTTGGATGCGGACGGGGCAGCGCGGGTGGAAGGGGCAGCCGGTGATTTCAGTCATCAGGTTGGGGGGCGCGCCTTCGATGGTGGTCAGCCGGTCGGGCCAGTAGCGCAGGCGGGGGATGGAGCCAATCAGCGCCTGGGTGTAGGGGTGGCGTGGGGCGCTGAAAATCTCACGCACGGGGCTTTTTTCGATGATATGCCCGGCGTACATCACCGCGACCTGGTCGGCGATGCCGGCGATGACGCCGAGATCATGGGTGATGATGATGACGGAAGTGCCGGTCTCTTCTTTGAGTTCGTTAATCAGGTCAATAATCTGAGCCTGGATGGTCACATCCAGGGCGGTGGTGGGCTCGTCAGCGATCAGCAGGCGAGGCTGGCAGGCGGCGGCCATGGCGACCATCACGCGCTGGCGCATTCCGCCGGAGAATTGGTGAGGATAGTCGTTCATGCGCACAGCCGCTTCGGGGATGCCCACCCGGTCGAGCAGTTGGATGGCCGTTTTGCGGGCCTGGTCTTCAGACATGGAACGGTGCTGTTTGAGCGGCTCGGTGAGTTGGTAGCCGATGGTCAGCACCGGGTTAAGCGAGGTCATGGGGTCTTGAAAGATCATCGAAATTTTGTTGCCGCGAATCCGCTCCATCTCGTGGAGCGGAAGGGCCGCCAGGTCTACAATGCGGTCGCGGTCGTAGAACAATACCTGGCCGTCCACAATCCGCCCGGGGGATTCGATCAGCCGCATGAGCGACAGGGCCGTGACGCTCTTGCCACAGCCGCTTTCGCCCACAATGCCCAGCACTTCGCCCTCGCCAATGGTAAACGAGACCCCGTTTACCGCGTGGACAGTTCCCTGGCTGAGACGGAACTCGGTTTTGAGGTTTTTCACTTCTAGCAGCGGTTTGTTCATGGGTGTAAGTGTATCAGAAGAAGGTGGGTCGGGCCAGCCCGACGCGCGCAAGCGCTATGACTCACTCCTAGCCCTCCCTCCCCATGACGGGGAGGGAGGGAGGACAGGTCCGGTACATTCTCCTCTCTCTGGGGTGGAGAGAAGGCCAGGGGGCGAGGTCTCTTGTACCGGACCGCGGCGAGACCTGGTTTTAAGAACGGAGGCTAGTACTGCGCTTTCAGTTGGTCCACGTCTTTGTGGATGTACATCTGGAAGCGCGAAATATCGAGCCAGCGGAAGACAACGTTGCCGTTTTTGTCAGGATGCATCCCCACCAGCCAGGGCCACCAGATTTGGAAGACCACCTGGTGATAGAGGAAGGCAGCCGCGGCCTCAGAAGTAAGGATCTGTTCGGCGTCCTGGAACATCTTGATGCGCTTCTGAACGTCCACTTCAGAACCAGCGGCAGTGAGCAGCTTATCAAACTCCTCGTTCTTCCAGGCGTGGCGTGGAGAACCCCACGGCTCGCTCTTGCCTGCGGGGGCCGGTACCGAGCGCCACAGGCTGGTGAGCATGTTAGACGGGTCAACGAAGTCATACTCGTACTGGCCGCGGAAGATCATCATATCGTGGTTGGCGCGTCTTTCGCCCCACACACCGGGTTCGAGTTGGGTCAGGTTGACTTTCACGCCCAGGTTGGTCTCCCACTGCTGTTTGACGAACTCCACCGCCACGTCGCGCCCGTTGGTGAAGACTTCGAGGGTGACACTGGCCGGGTCGGTGATGCCGCCATCCGCCAGAAGCTTCTTCGCCAGTTCCACATCATAGACCTGGTTGGCTTTGAGGTCGGGGTTGTAGGCCGGGAAGCCCGGGGGCAGCATGGAATAGCCAGAGACGGCTGTGCCGTTCAGCACCTGTTGGGTGAGGGTATCGCGGTCAATGGCGTGGGCCAGAGCCTGGCGGACTTCTTTCTTATCCAGGGGCGGCATGTTGGTATTGAAGGCCATGTAGGAGCTCTGGAAGTTGTTGAAGAAGTGCAGCAAGGCGTTAAGTTTTGGATCTGAGCGCGCGGCGGCCAGTTGAGCCTGATCTAACACGTGAAGCAGGTCCACTTCTTTGTTCAGCCAAGCATTGAACTGGTTCGCCCCGGCGGCGAAGATGACGTTGACGACCTTCTGAATGGCGGGCTTATGAGGGCCCTTGTAGTTGGGGTTGATCTCCCAAACCAACTGTTTGTTGTGATCCCACTGAACGGGGATATAGGGGCCGCCCGACACAAAGGTTTCGATGGAATCGCCCCAGTGTTCGGGGTCCTTCTCGGCAACGTGCTTGGGCGTGATCGCCGCGCCCTGGTACGAGACGAGCGCCGGCAGGTAGGGGATGGGGCCGTACTCGCCCCAAATGCGCACAGTGTGATCGTCAATTTTCTCCACGCCCAGGTCTTCTTTGGTTCCCTGGCCGCTGGCGACTTTCTGCACGCCTTTAATATCAAAGTAGAACCAGACCCAGGGGTTAGCGAGGGCGGGGTTCGAAAGGTGCCAGTAGGTATAGACGACATCATCCGCTGTAATGGGCTGGCCGTCGCTCCACAGCGCCTCTTTGCGGATGGTGAAATCCCAATATTCGGCGTTCGGGCCGGGCTTCCAGGATTCAGCCAGAGCCGGGACCAGTTCGATATTCTCGTTGTTGCGCAGGAGGGGTTCGTCGCCGAGGTTGGTGGCGCCAGATGAGTAGATATCGCGGGCCGTATCGAGAAACTTGGGTTCGGTCCCTGCCGCGTAGAATACCTGCTTATCCAAGGGGGCGGCATCGGCGGGCATCTCGCGGCCCTGCGGGGTGAGTACGGCGGGCGGTGGAGTGGGCGTGACCTCAACGATCTTCTCCACTTCCTTTTGGACTTCCTTCTCCACAATCTTGGTCTGTTCGACGATCTGGGTTTCCTTGACTACCTGGGTGATGACCTGGGGCTGTGGGGTGCACGCCCCCAGGATTGCCGCGCCCGAGGTAATGCCAGCCAGCTTCAGAAATTCACGCCTTGCGATCTTCTTCATAGCCATTCTTTTCCTCCATTCGATCGGAACAATGTGCCAACCTCTTCTGGCAGTTCAAAACGTAACGTGCTCTGCCAGAAAAATAATAGAACGATTGAGAGTGCCCTCACCTCCTTTCTGAATAAGGCTTAATGCCTACCGGTAAGTACGAGCTACGAAACGTTACGTTTCGTAAAATTCCTCTTTTCTTTGGGAAGTCAGAAATGCCGAAAAATTACGAAAAGAAATCTTGTGTTATTATAGGTTAAGAGTGGGTTTAAATGCAATAGAGAAACCATGATCAAGTAAATGAGTTCGTTTCAGGTGCATTGGATCAAAAAAGTGGATGGCGAACATGACAACCAGAGCAGACTACGAGCAGTTCATCTGGCAGTGCTACGCGCTAGAAGAGCGGCGCGCGGGAGCAGAACGAGACAGGGCTTTGCAGCAGGTCAAAGATCTGACGCCGTTGTTTGGCTATTTTCCACCGCGCTGGATGTTGGATTTCGGCGCGACCTGCGCGTTTTTGTACGCGCGCAGCGGGCAGGCGCGGCTGGCCGAACAGGCCAGAGATGCGCTGTTGTTTTATCACGACTGGCGCGCCAGTCTGCCAGAAGAAGCCGCACGCCAGCGCCCAGAGTACGTCAACGGTATTGCGCCAATGGAGCCGGTCTTTCATCCGTCAATTTTTGTGCCGGCAGTAGTTAACATCCGCCCCGCCCTGACGCCCGGCGAATTGGACCGCCTGGTGGCGCTGTTGGCGGATACGCTCAGGGCTATCCCGTTCTTCCCAGAGTGGGGCGGGCATAACCGTGCTATGCTGCGCGCGGCTGGGCTGGCGGCGGCGGCTCAGGCTTTTCCAGACCACGCGGAGGCCCCTACATGGGCCGCGCTGGCCGATGAGCTGGCCGAAGAAAGCTGGGGGAGATGGAGCATTGAGGATGCTATGCTCTACCAGCCCCATTGGCTGCGCTCGCTGATCCTGTATGCCGCCGCGCGCGGGCGCACAGACGAACTGCGCGACCAGATCCAGCCGCGCATGCACCTGAAGGCCATGACGCAGTTGCTTAGTCCGTTGGGGATTCTGCCGGATTATGGCGACAGTCACTGGCTGATGCATTCGCAGTGGGAGTGGATGGCCTGCCTGGAGTGGGGCGTGAGCGCCTATCACGACCCGGCGATGAAATGGGCCGCCAACCGCCTGTGGGCGCGCTGTCGGGCAGATCCGCCTTCGGCGTACCTGGCGACGATGGCGGCTCTGGCCTGGAATGAGTGTGATGACGCCGTGCCCGAACACGAACCGCTCAACCGTGATGATGCGTTAGACGATCTGGTGCTTAAGAAAATCGTGTGGCGCACCGGCTGGCGCGCCGCTGATAGCTACGCCTGCCTGAATTACCGCGACGAAGGCGACTATGGCCGGGTGGCGCGTGATTACCTGCGCGCCACGCTGGCGGTTTCTGCCGAGAAGATGCATCACGGCCATGCGGACGAGGGCAGTTTTGCCATGCTGGTACATGCGGAAACGCTGCTTCTGCACGAGAGCGGCTACCGCGAGCAGCCGCCAGACGGCATTTACCGCGCGGCGGTGTATCACAATCGCCTGGCGTGGCGCGATGGCAGTCTGCCTGAAGGGCAAGAACTACTGCCCTGGCTGCGCGGCGATGGGCGCTACCTGCCGGTGCGCTCGGAGCGCCTGTACCAGACGCGCCTGCACGACGCTGAATATACCCGTGTGCGCGTGACGGACGAAAGCGCTGGTCTGATCTGGGATCGCTCAATCATTTTCCTGCCCGATCTGCCGTGTTGGCTGGTGATTGACGCGGCGACGGCTACGCGCGCGGCTTTTCGCACGATTGCGGCATTGTGGTGGACGACCGACCTGTTGAAGCAAGGGGAAAATTGGTTTGAAACGCATGTGCGGGGTGTTATGGATTGGCCCAACCGCAAAGAGGCGGCCCTGTTAATCGCCCTGCCAGCCGTGCCGGGGCAGTCGGGCGCGGTGAGGGCGCTGCCCTTCCGGCGGCATTTTCAGGAAGAAGTTGCGCTTACCCATACCTGGAGCGGTCATCTGCGCCCCGGAGGTTGGGTGAATTTTGTGAGCGTGTTGTGGCCGCACCCGTATGCCGACTTGAACCCCGATCGGGCGCAGGGGGTGGAAGTGGTGCAGAGCCGGCCCGAAGGGCGCGGCGTGGGGGTGCGGCTGCGCTGGCAGGGACGGGAATGGCTGTTTGGTACACTCAATGACCTGAATGCCGGAGCCGGCCTGGAAGACATACGCCCAACCTATACGGCAGAGCGAGGATTGACGAGCTACGGCCCTCTGGCAAGCGACGCGGCTTTTGCCAGCCTGCGCCAGGGGCCAGAAGGGCGCGCGGTGGGGTTCATTAACGGAACGGTGTACGCCCTGGATGGCGAGACGTTATTCCAGGCCCCGGCGTGCGGGATGTTCCAGGAGGACCGCACGGCGCGGCCCGGTGTCGCGGCGCGCTTCCGCTGGGAGATGACCCAAAAATACTGACGTTTAGCTGAGGCGGTGTTCGTCTGAGGTACTGAAAAAGACCTTGCGAGTCACCTCCATGGGGGCGGAGCCAGAGAGCGTAAAGCGCCCGCGCAGGCGGATATCTGCGGATGAACTGCCGACCATGACCTCGAACTCGCCGGGTTCGACAACGCGGCGCATGTGGAGATCGTAAAAGCCCAATTGGGCCGGGTCTAAATGGAAAGTGACCCGGCAGGATGCGCCGGGCGCGAGCGATACTCTTCGAAAGCCTTTTAGCTCTTGGACGGGGCGGGTGAGACTGGCGAGACAGTCGCGCAGGTAGAGTTGGACGACTTCTTCACCTGGGCGTGAGCCGGTATTGCGGATCTCTACCTGGATAGACAGCTCCGCGCCTACGGTAAGATCAGCAGGGGTGATGCGCAGGTCAGAATACTCAAACTGCGTATAGGAAAGACCGTGGCCGAAGGGGTATAGGGGCGCAACGCTCTGATCTACGTAGTTGATGAAGTTGAACGACTGCCCCCCCGAAGGTTTGTGGCCGTAAAAGACCGGGACCTGCCCCGGCGAGCGCGGGATGGAGATGGGCAACTTGCCGCCGGGCGAGGCATCGCCAAAGAGGACTTCGGCCAGGGCGGGGCCACCCGCTTGCCCGGGCAGCCAGGCGAGCAGAATGGCCGCGATTTTTTCATCCAATGCCGGCAGCGCCACGGGCCGCCCGTTGACGATGACCAAAACCAGCGGCTTGCCCGTTTCGGTCAGGGCGGCGAGTAATTCTTCCTGCACGCCCGGCAGGCCAAAGACGGCGCGGTCGCGCAGTTCGCCGCTGGTGCAGTCTTGCGTCAGGCCCGATTTGCCCCCACCTGCAAAGATCACTACGTCCGATTGGCGGGCCAGTTCAATCGCTTCCGCGAAGCCATCGCGCGATTCGCCGTTGTAGGCACAGCCCTGGGCATAGCGGACAGTGGTACCAGCCGGGGCGCGTTCTTGAATGGCCTGCCAAATGGTTTGCATGGTAGGTGGGAAGCGCTCTGGAAAATGCGAAGCCGTGGGAGGCTTGTCTCCGCCTTCGATCAGGGCGGTGAAGGCAGGGTAGGAGTAATCGCCGACCATGTGGCGCAGTTCGTGAGCGTTGGGGCCGATGACAGCAATGGATGACGGCGGAGGCACCAGGGGCAGGAGATTCCCGTCGTTTTTAAGCAGTACCAGCGATTGGCGGGCGGCGCGGCGCGCCAGTTCGTGGTGAGCAGGCCGGTCATAGACTTGTAGGGCAAGGCCCTCGTCTACCAGCGGGTTTTCAAACAGTCCCAGGCGGAACTTGAGCGCCAGCACCCGGCGCACGGCTGTATCCACCGTATCCATCCTGATCTTTCCGGCGCGGATGGCTTGCAGGAGCGGCTCGCCGTAGCAGTCAGTTCCGGGCAGTTCCACGTCTAAGCCGGCCTCTAAAGCCAGGCGGGCGGCCTCGCTCTTGTCTGCCGCGACGCGGTGATAGTCGGCCAGCATGACGATGGCATTATAGTCTGAGACGACAATGCCCTCAAACCCCCACTCACCGCGTAAAACTTCGGTGAGCAGTTCGCGCGAAGCGGCGCAGGGCAGGCCGTCAATCTCGTGATAGGCATTCATGATACCGGCCAGTCCGGCCTCGCGCACGGCGGCCTCGAAAGGGAAGAAATATACTTCGCGCAGTTCGCGTGGGCCAACGTGAACGGGAGCCCAGTTCAGCCCGCCTTCAGGCATGCCGTGAGCGGCGAAATGCTTGCCGGTGGCGACCACGCCTGCGCGCAGATCGGAACCCTGTAAGCCGCGCACAAAGGCCGTGCCTATGCAGGCCGCCAGGTAGGGGTCTTCGCCCAGGGTCTCTTCTACGCGGCCCCAGCGCAAGTCGCGGGTAACGTCTAAGATGGGAGCCAGCCCCTGGCGCACGCCCACTGCCCGCATTTGGGCGCGGATCACGGCGGCGATTTCCTCTACCAGTTGCGGGTCCCAGGCGGCGGCCAGGCCGATCATCTGAGGGAAGACGGTCGCCGCGCGGGCCATGAAGCCCCCGGCGCATTCATCGTGCAAAATAGCCGGGATGCCCAGGCGGGTGTGCTGTGTGAGGAAGGTTTGGATGGCGTTGGCGGTGCGGGCGACCTGTTGGGGAAGAAATGAACTGCGGCTTGCAAGCGCCGTGATTTGCCCGATGCCGTTGGGGATGCGTTCCTGCGCACGTTCTGGCGAAAACACCGGCGCGAAAGGCGGGCTGTTTTCTGCGGCCAGTTCCGTCAGCCAGACGGCGCTCAGTTGGGCGGCTTTTTCTTCGAGCGTCATGCGCGCCAGCAGGTCAGCGGCGCGGCGGTCCGCGGAGAGTGATGAATCTTGATAAGGGAGAGAAGTGGTCATCCGTTTGTGCCTGTTAACCGAAATTTCCGTATTCCTCGATGGCTTCATATAAGGCCACAATATTGTCCCAGGGGACGTCTGGCTCCAGGCTGTGGGTTGGGCCAAGCACCAGGCCGCCCTCCATGCCGACGGTTTGAATGCGGGCGCGCACTTCGCGGCGCACGTCTTCAGGCGTACCGAAGGGCATGGTGGTCTGGGTTCCAATCGTCCCCCATAAGGCCAATTGTTTGCCAAAGCGCCGCCGTACTTCCTGCGGGTCAATGCATTCGGGTTGTACGGGGTTGAGAATGGTCACGCCAATTTCGACCAGGTCGGCCAGGATGGCCTGGGGGTTGCCGTCGGAGTGGTAAAAGACCGGCAGGTCCGGTTGGATGGCGCGGGCCTCTTGAATAATGCCCGCCAGACGGCCTTTGAACCACTTGCGCCAGGTTGGGGGACTCATTAACATGCCGGTCTGCATGGCAACGTCATCGCCTAAGACGAGGATATCAACGCCCTGCGCGGCGAAGAAGCGGGCCTGTTCGCGGCGCACTGCGGTGATGCGGTCCAGCAGGCAATCGGCCAGCTCAGGGCGGAAGCGGAAATCTTCGAACAGTTCTTCCATGCCGCGTAACTGCCAGGCGACTTCAAAGATAGTCACAGCCATGGCTCCGCACACCGCCAGGTCGCGCCGGTGGAAGGCGGCGATGCGCTCGCTGGCATAGGCGCGCCGCCAGTCTTCGTCAAAGGTGGGCAGGGGGAATTCCTCAAATGCTTTGAGGGTTGTAAAGCTCCGCAGGGGTGGAACGATCTGGGTGAAGTGGTAAAACGTGCCGGGCAGGTAGGCGGTTCCCCATTCCGAGATGGTCGCATTGGGCGGCAGGTCGCGGTAATAGCGGCCAAAGGTGACGCGGCGCTCTTCCTCGGCGGCGGGGGCGCGCTCGGGGGGCAGGTCCAGCCCCACAAAGCGAACTTCAACGCCGAAATACTCTTCCGGGTCATCGCGCCCGGTTTGCCGTTTAAATGTTTCCATCACCGCAGGGGTGAACCCCCAACTGATATCTTTGGGGATGCGGTCGGGTTTTTGGAAGGTTACAGCGCGGCGGACGCGCTCGCGCGGGGTGAGAGCCGTCATGCCGGGGTCACCTTTTCGAGGACGACCACCCAATCCTTCAATTCTGGCTGGATGGGGATGCTCCAACTGCCATCAGCGTCTGGCGCAATCCGGCCCAGGTCGAATTCCTGGCCGGTGCGCGGGTCCCAGAAGAAAGCGCGGTAAGCAATGCCGGGTTCGAGTGCCTTAACAACGTACTGGCGGCTTGGGCGCTGAAAGGTAGGCCAATAGAAGTAGATCAGGCGCACTTCGCCGGGGATGCCCGCCGCGAAGGGCCAATCCACGTTCTCTGGACTGCCGCAGGGGTCTACCCATTCTGGGTGGGGCTCAAAGCGCGGCCAGGGGTAGCGTTCCAGCAGTTTTTTCGCCAGGCAAATTTGCGCGGCTCCCGGCTGGCGGGCGGCTTCCTGCCAGGCCGGGCCGCCCCAGGTTCCGCCCCAGGGTGAAGCGCCGTAAGGCTGGCCCACATTGTTCAACTGCCACAGCCCATTAGCCCCATAGGTATGCCCGCAGGCCCCAGAGAGGATGGCGGCCCAGAAAGT
>Ga0101944_10000786_pt1 | contig 84038 bp, 46 predicted proteins | sample DewCreD2012metaG_FD_75245 | JGI IMG/M metagenome (GOLD analysis project Ga0101944, IMG submission 75245) | Hot spring sediment bacterial and archeal communities from British Columbia, Canada, to study Microbial Dark Matter (Phase II) - Dewar... ... | reverse complement strand
CGCCGCGGGCACGAGGCGCGCGTCCACGGCGATTTTCGTCTTCACGATGTGGTAGCGGGGCAGTTCCTCGGCGAGTTGACCGATGGGGGCGTCGCGTTCGGCCATGGCGTCGAGGATTTGGGCCATGCCGACGAAGCTGTCTCGCACAAGCCCCACGCGAGGATCGATCGGCCCGCCGTTCCCCTCGCCGCCAAACACCGCGTGGTGGGCGAGCATCGCGTCGACGACGTTGGCCTCGCCCACCGCCGATCGAAAGAAGGGAACGCCGTGTCGTTCCGCCAGGTCCTGCGACATCCGGCTGGTCGCGCAATTGGTCGCGATCGGCCCGCGGCGGTGGCTCAGCACGTGATCGACGCATAAGGCCAGCGTGTACTCCTCGCCCAGATATCGGCCCGAGGCGTCGATCACCGCAAGCCGATCCGCGTCGGGGTCCTGGCAGAAGCCGACGTCGGCCCCAGCCCGCACAACTTCCGCCAGGACGCCGGCCAGGTTTTCCGCGGTGGGTTCGGGCGGGTGGGCAAAACGGCCGTCCGGCTCCGCGCCCACCACCGTCGCCTGGCAGCCAAGCGACTCCAGGAGCCGCCGCCCCAGTCCCCCGCCCGCCCCGTGATTGGAATCCAGCAGAACGCGAAACCGTTTCCGCCGAATCCGCTCCACGTCGACAGTCGCCAAGACGGCCTCCAAGTGCGGAGTCAGAGGGTCGTCCAGGACATCGGCTCGGCCGAGCCGATCGTGCCGGACCCAAGCCGAGGGGGGCGAGCCGTACCGCGCGAGGACCTTCTGGCCCGGTCCAACGGGCAGGACGCGCCCTTCGGCCGAAAACAGCTTCAAGCCGTTGTATTCCGGCGGGTTGTGGCTGGCCGAGACTTGCACGCCGCCGGCGGCCCGGCAGTGTCGCACCAGGATGCCCAAGGTGGGCGTGGGGGCAACGCCCGCGTCCATCGTGTCGCGACCGACCGCCTGAAGCCCGGCATGGACCGCCTTGGCCAGCATCTCGCCCGAGAATCGTCCGTCGCGCGACACCACAATCGGTCCGGGCGGACACTCCGCCGCGAACGCGGCAACGTAGCGGATCGCGACCTCGGGCGTCAATCCCTCGCCGACAATCCCGCGAAGTCCAGAAACGCTGATGATCGGATCGCTCACCGCGGCGCCTTTTTCTGCTTCGAGATTCCAAATTCCCCTGAATCAAGGGGCTGCGTCGGACCCCGAAGGACCGACGATCGCCGGGCCGGCTCAACCGTAACCGTTCACAGGCCGGCGACTGGCGCGTTTTTCGGGCCATTTCGCGCCGAAAAATGCGTCTGCCCCCTCACCGGCCAAGGGGGACAGTCCCATTTTCGCGGACTTCGCCGCGAAAATCGGGACAGTCCCCGTGAACGGTTACACTCAACCCAAGCGGCTCGGCCGGGCACGAACGAGGCGACTCTTTCCGGCCGAGAGCTACCTCGCGACCCTCAGGCAGGATATGCTATCGCAACCGGTTTTCGCTGGCCAGGGAGAGTCTCGATCCATGCCCGTATTGCTCGTCACCGCCTGCCTGCTTCTGGTTCCGCACGACGCCTCGGCCGAATCCCGGCCGCCATACGATCCAACCGACCGCTACGAAACCAGACAGATCGAGGGATGGCGCGTGCTGGTGCATAAGGACTTTCTGGCCCGAGAGCCGGCGCTGGCCGGCGAAACGCTCAAGCTGCTCGGCTTCCAGCTCTATCAGATCACGCGCAAGGTGCCGCCCGGCCCGCTGGCCAGGCTTCGCAAGATCGCCATCTGGGTCGAGGCGGCCGAACCGCATCACCGCTGCATGGCGTACCACCCCAGCGCCGAATGGCTTCGCGACCACGGAATGAATCCCGACAAGGCCAGGTCCGTGGAGATCGCCAACGCGCGGAACTTTCTCCAGTGGACCCTCGACCAGCCCTGGATGGTCCTGCACGAGCTGGCCCACGGCTACCACGACCAGTTCCTCGGGGGCTATGAAAACCCCCAACTCCGCGCGGCGTATGATCGCGCCATGCGCGCCAAGCGCTATGAGGCCGTGATGCGGATCTGCGGCAAGATCGATAGGGCCTACGCGGCCACCAACCCCATGGAGTATTTCGCCGAGTCCACCGAGGCCTTCTTTGGCACGAATGATTTCTATCCCTTCGTCCGCTCGGAGCTTCGGGCCCACGATCCGGAGATGGACGGACTGCTGGAAAAGCTCTGGGAAACCGCGTCAGGCAAAGCGAAGTGAAAACAGATCCGCGTCGTTCATCACGACGCGAAGGCGAACGGCCCGGCCCGCGTACCGCCCCAGCTCCGCGCCCGATTTCCACCGCACGGCGTGGTCGATGAAGTCGCCGGCGATGGGCAGACAGTCTTCCAGGGCGAAGCCGCCGAGGGGGCGGCCAGCGACGTCCTGGATCTCGACGCGGGCGCCGCCGCGACTGGCAATGTTCAGCCACAGCGTCGACCCGTCGAAGGTCAGCGGCCTGGTGAGCACTTCGCCCTCGCCTTGCGCCCGCAGCGACACGAACCCGTCGGTGCGGAAGACAAAGCGGCGCACGCGGCTGCCCGGGCCCGCGTAATATGCCTCCGTGGCGTAGACCGACAGCTCCCGGTCGCTGCCGGGCAGTTGGAGAAGCCCCCAGGTCATGTAGTTGCTGCGGTTGCCGTCGCGGTCCTTGGGGGCGGTGATGGGAATCAACGCTTCGCTCCAGCGGCGGAACAACACCCCGTCGCGGCTGCTCATGAAGAGCGGTTCAACCTGCTCCGTCTTCGGCTGGAATCGCGTGGGAAAGCCGAGGAACAGATGCGGCGCCCGGAAATAGGGCAGGACGGCGTTGGTGTAGAGATGCTCGTCGGGCGAATCCACGTACTTCAGATCGGCCTGATTCTCCCAGTGGACGAAATCCTTGGAGGTCGCGGTGCGGATCGCCCGCACGCCCCCCGGTTTCCAACCCCGCTCGTCGGTGTGGCCCTCGGTGAAAATCCGCCAATAGGCCCGGTACTCGCCCCGCACCGCGTCCCAGAAGGCGAGGTTCTGCGAGTCGAACGCCCCGGCGGTGATCACCGCCTTGGCCATTATGTTCCAGTGAATGCCGTCCGGCGATTGCAGGGCGTTCAGGCATTCCCGAGGCTTCCCGTTCACCGTCGTCGTGCCGCCGGCCAGGGCCTTGTATCGGGCGTCGGGCCGGCACGCCGGATGGGCGTCCCGGAAAGCCGTGAAATTGTGGGCTCCAGGCCCGGTCCAGACGATGTTGTTGTTCTTGGACCCGTTGAAGTCGAACAGGCCGAGTTCGGGCTTCACCCACGTGACGCCGTCGCGGCTCTCGGCGTAGCACGTGACCTCGGGATGCGTCGCGCGGCGGCTTTTCTCGTCGAAATGCGAACCCCGGTAATAGGCGCGGAACCGGTCGTTGTCGCCGAAAATCGCGAAATAGGCGGACGTGTTGCCCTCCCACGGCCGGTCGCACACCAGCACGACCTCGCGCGGCTCGGGCTTGTGAAGCGTTTGTTTTATGCCCTTCGTCGCGGCCAGGAGATAGTCGTCCACGAACAGCTCGCGCCGTCGGCCCAGGGGAAGCGGTTCCTCGACCGAAGCGGCGCGAACCGTTCCCCCAACAACGCACATCCCTCCAACCGCCGCCATGCTCCCCAGGAACGATCGCCGGCTCGCTGAAATCCCGTGCTTTCTCGACATGCTCGAACTCCTTCGTCGACTGAGGTCGAAAGATTTGCAACCGTTCGCGGGGGCTGTCCCGATTTTCGCGGCGAGGTCCGCAAAAATGGGATTGTGCCCCTGGCCGGTAAGCGGACGGGCACATTCTTCGGCGCCAAACGGCCCGAAACAGCGAGCCAATCCCCGGCCTGGCAACGGTCGCTGAGAGTTCTCCCTCGGACGCCACGCACCTTTTGTAACCCCAAACCCGCCGTGCGCCCAGGTCCGCCGCTGCGGGTCGGTCGGCACAACGGCGGACCGGCTTGGGCAGAAACAGGCCAGCCTTGGCTGCCCAGGAACGGGAATCTGAACACGGTGCCGGAAAAACCGGGCCATCTGTGCCGGAGGCAGGCAACCCTCTATCATACGGTGGTTGTGTTCATGGGGTTTGGATTGGTTTCAGAGCTTCGACAAAAAAGGCCACGCGGAGACGCCGGCATGGAATGGGACGAGAGCCTCGTTACTGGCATTGAATTGATCGACGCGCAGCATCGGGAGTGGGTTCGGCGGCTCGAGGATGTTTCGCTCGCCATGCACTCCGCGGAAGGCGCCAAGCGGCTCGTCGAGACGCTCGATTTCCTGAAGGACTACATTCGGTTTCACTTCGAGACCGAAGAGCGGTTCATGGCCGACCACCATTATCCCGAACTCGACGAGCATCGGCGCAAGCACGCCGAGCTGCACGAGACCCTGGCCCGACTCGAAGCCGACTTGGAAGAGGAGGGCATCACCTCCTCGCTGACCGAGGCGGTCAACACGCTGTTGAGCAACTGGCTAGTCCGACATATCCGGGACGTGGACCAACGCTTCAGCGCATATCTGAAACACCACCAGCGGGGAGGCACGCCAGGGACCTAGGGAGCTGGCGTGCGCCGCGGGGGAGGCCCGAAACAACGGCCCGCGGCTGGCACGCGGGCCACGTGTCACGCGGGCAGGCGCCGGGCCAGCGCGAGGACGATGACGCCGATCGCCATGACGATGGGGCCTTCACAGACCGTCCAGGCGGTTGGCATTCCGATCGCCGCGTCGAGAACCAACATGCCGCCGCCGAATGCGACGGCCAGGCAGCCCAGACATTTGACGACCGGCAAGTACCGGCGAACGTCCAGCGAGACGAAGTACACGATCGCGCCGTGCATCGCGTACATGGCGGAGAGGGATCGCGTCAAATAGCTGACGATCGGACCCTCAGGCAACTCGCCCAAACCCAACCAGCGGTGGATGGCGTCCATCCACGCCAGCGGCATCACCGCCGGCACGAGGGCACTCAAAAGAAGGATCGCATTGAACCGAAGAAAGAGAACGAGTCTTCTCTCCTCGACGGTCATTGGTCGAATCTCGCCAGGTGCGCAAGGACCAAGAGCTTTTCAAAGCGCCGAAACATAAGCGTCTCGTCCGGGATCTTGCGGCCGGGACGTTTGCCCGATGACAAGTCCCGGCGCAGGTTTCACGCCGCCACGCCATCCCAGTTGGGGTTATTTCTCGTTCGCGGCGGCTTTCCCGGCCGCCAGCGGACGCCTGCGACCTGCTTGAGCGGGGCCGATGGCCGGGCATGACGAACCGAGTCTTCCGTGCCGCCCGGCTCAAGCCCCTCCCGAGACACCTTTGCACCGGCCCAGGAAACCGGCTAACCGTTCCCAGGCCGGGGAATGGATAATCCTTATGGCCGTTTCAGAACGACCCCTGTGCCTGTCGCTTTGCCGGCGCATGGGACAGTCGCCGTGAAACGGCTGTGAAACCGCCACCGCCGGAGCCCGCTTTGCCTCGACTGACTCGAGGCAAAGCGCGGCGACCGACCCGCCGGACCGGAGGTCGCGCGGCGGGTCGAAGCGTCGTGGCTGGCAGCGCGGCGAGGGCCAATTTCAAATCATGGCCTTCAAGCTCTTCATTGCCCGCACGGTGACTTTCCACGAGGCGGGCTTTGCGGGCACGTCGCGGATTTCGCCGGTGAAGGGATTCTTGACGCCCTTGCGGGCCGGAGTGGCGGGCTTCTTTTTCTTGGCGATCTTGATCAACCCGGCGAAGTTGAACACGCCAGGGCCCTTGGGACCCAGCGCCTTCTTGATTTCGCCGGTCAGGGCGTCGATGACGGCCTTGACTTGTTTTTTTGGCACGCCGGAAGCCTCGGCGACTGCCGCGACGACCTGACTCTTGCTCAACGGTTTCTTCGCCCCTGGTGCTGCTTTGGCCATGTCTCGTCATGCCTCCATGTGAGATTCCAGAAATGCCCAATCGTCCGCCCGTTACAGTGGACCGTGTGATTTAACGGGGATTCTCGGAAAAATGCAACCGGGGGAGGCGTCAAAACCCGGGAAAATTTCGGGAAAAACCATTTTTCGGCCGCGGCGGACAACGATTTCGTGGCAGATGGCGGCCTCCATGCCGCGACGATCGGGGACCGATTGCGTCGTTCGAAAAGACACTCCCCACCAAGCGCCGAGCGACGGGGCACGCTTGCCATTGGCGGACAAATCTTCTAATATAGTTTCGTATAAGGATTTACGTCGGGTTGTTTGGTTTGGGGCTGGGAGTCGAGGCATGGATCTTCGGTGGGCACGGCGGCGCGTCCTGCCTTGGGTTGCGTGGCTGGCTCTTTTTGCGGTGGTGGCCGACCACGGCGTCGCGGCGCCCAAGCCGGAGGCTGAGCGGGCGGCCGGAACCGAGGAGTCGGACGACAACGCAATCCCCTCGGAAAACGTGTTCCCCTCGGCCGACCGCGGCTTGCTGCAACTGCTTGCCAGGGCGAGTCAGCTCAGGGACCAACAGCGCTTCACCGAGGCCGTGCAGTGTCTGAGCGCCATTCTCGACGCTCCCGAGGACGCCTTTCTTCGGCCGCAGGGAAGTGGAAACACCTATGTGGGCTTGAAGGCCGAGGCCCTCAAAGTGCTCAAAGAGCTTCCATCGGCCGCGCGGGAGATCTACGAGCTTCAGTGGGGCGCGAACGCCCGGGCCATGCTTTCGGCCGCGGCGGCAGCAGGCGATCCGGCGGGACTGGCCGAAGTCTCGCGGCGGTTTTTTCACACGCGGGCGGGATATGAAGCCACGTTTTTGCTGGGCTTGCATCAGTGGAACCGAGGCAGCCCGTTGGCCGCCGCCATGACCCTGAAGCGGCTGACGGACTCGTGTCCGGTCGCCCATCAGTTCGAGCCGGCCTTGTCGGCAGCCCTGGCCGCAAGTTGGTTTCGCGCCGGCGAACCCGACAAAGCCCAGGCCGTATTGGGAAAGTTGGCCGCGTCGGACCCCCGGGCCGCACTGCGTCTTGGGGGGAAAGACGTGTCGAGTTCCGGGGGCGTGGCATCCCTGATCCGGTCGGGGGCAATGGAGGGTGCGGGCCGGCCCTTGTCGGAGGGTTGGCTCATGGCGGGAGGCAATGCCGCGCGGAACGCCTCGGTTGCGGCGAGCGGCCCCTTGCTGAGCGTCTGCTGGCGCATCCCGACGGCCGAGCATCCTCACATCGAATCGCGAATCGAACAACTCGAACAAGCCAATCGCGATCCTGATCGCTGGGCGCTGCCTGCCTTGCAGCCCTTGGCGGTGGGCAACGTGGTCTTGATGCGCACCGCGAGGAACCTGTTGGCGGTGGACTTTGCCACGGGCAAGCGGATTTGGGAGGCGCCGGGCGATGATCCGTTCGAGTCGCTGTCCGAGGCGACTGTCGGTTACGGAGCGTCCTCCGAGGACCCGTTGGGCGGGGCCCGCGGCGGCGGATTCGATCTTCAAGCCGCCTTGCGTTACCGCTTGTGGGGCGACGCGACGTTTGGCTCCTTGTCCAGCGATGGCCAGCGGGTGTTCGCCATCGAGGACCTTTCCCTGGATTTGGGCGTGACGGCGTCGCGAGCCGTGTTCATGCCGAACCGCCGCATCCTGCCCAGCGACCCGAAACCGTTCAACCGGCTGGCGGCCTACGACGTTTCGACGGGCAAGCTGATCTGGCACGTCGGTGGGGGACCGGAGGAATTCGCCCTTCCCCACGCGGGAACGTTTTTCCTCGGCGCCCCGTTGCCTGTCGGCGGCCAGCTCTATGCGATCGGAGAACTGAAAGGCGACATCCGCTTGATGGTCTTCGACGCGAAGACCGGCGCGACGGCGTGGACGCAGCAGTTGGCCGTCGTCGACCAGGACCGCGACATCGTCCAGGACCCGTTGCGGAGGGTGTCCGGGGTTTCGCCTTCCCACGCGGATGGGATCATCGTCTGCCCGACCTCGAACAAGTCGGTGGTGGCCGTGGAGCCGGCGACGCGTTCCTTGCTCTGGGGATACATCTACAAATCCTCGGAGACCGCGCAGGGTCGGCAGGGTCCGATGTTTTTCGGGGTCGCTCCGCCCACGGATCCCGATCCCGCCAACCGCTGGGCCCAATCCCAGGCGATCGTCGCCGACGGGCGCGTGCTGGTGACGCCGGTCGATTCCGCGGAACTGCACTGCCTGAACCTGGTCGACGGCAGGCTCCGCTGGCGCAAACCCCGGGAGGACAGCTTGCGCGTGGCATGCGTGCACCGGGGCAAGGTGGTGCTGCTGGGCCGCCGGGGCCTTCGGGCGTTGCGGCTGGCGGACGGGGAGCCCGCCTGGAACGCCGCCCCGCCGGAGCTTTCGCCCGCCGCCGCGCCGTCGGGGGTGGGAATCGTCAGTGGCGACCGCTATTATTTGCCGCTTTCCAGCGGGGAGGTGGCGGCGGTGGATCTCGAGTCGGGCCGGGTGGTTCACGCGTACCAGTCGCGGCAAGGCGTGGTGCCTGGAAACCTGGTTTGCTGGAACGGACGCGTGTTGTCGCAGCGGGGCGGGTCCGTCGAACAGTTCTTCCAGATCGACGCCCTGCGGCGCCAAGTCGACCAGCGGCTGGCCGCCCGTTCCGACGATCCCGAGGCCCTCGCCCAACGCGGCGAGATCCTTTGGGATGAAGGCAAACTCCACGACGCCGTAGAAAGCTTCCGCCTGGCGCTTCAGCGATTGCAGTCCGCGAAATCGCCAAGCATGAGCGACGCTTCGTTGGCGGCGGCCATCCGCGCGCTGCTCCGCGAGGCCCTGCTGGAGGGGTTGCAGGCCGATTTCGATCGCTATTGGCAGGCCGCAGCGGAGATTCGCGGGCTGGTCGACGAACCGCGGCACGAAGCCGCGTTCCTGCGTTGCATGGCGGCCGGTTTCGAGAAACGCAAGCAGTTCCAGGCGGCGCTGGAACATTACTTGAAGCTGGTCGATCTGGACCAGCAGCAACGGGAAATGGACGCGATCGACGCCTCGCAGTCGGTGCGGCGCGACCGATGGGTCCAGGTGCGCCTAGGGGAACTTTGGCACAGCGCGCCGGAGGCGGTGCGGGCGGAGATGGGGCGGGCGGTGAAGTCCCGCCTCGACGCCGCGATCCAGTCCAACTCGGCGGAGGGCCTCCAGCAGTTCCTCGACTACTTCGGCAAGCTGCCCGTGGCGAACGAGGCCCGGGCGAGATTGGCGGCCAAGCTGCGAGAATCGCAGCGTTGGCTCCGGGCGGAAACGCTTCTGCGGCAGACGATGCGCTCGGAGGACCGCCGGGCGGCCGGCAGCGCGGCGGCGGAGTTGGCGTTCATGCTGCGCGAGGCGAACCTGCCGCAAGACGCAGCCGCATGTTTTCGCGGTCTCCGCGACCAGTTCGCCGACGTGGAGTGCCGCGACGGCAAGACAGGCCGCCAATTGGCCGCCGGCTTGAGCGAGAACGATCCGGTGCGCCGGTGGCTGGAGCCGACCTCGCCGTGGCCTCAAGGGGCGATCGTGGTGGAGCGGGCCCGCCAGACCAGCACCCCGCCCATGGCCTTCTATTCGGCCACCGTTCCGTTCCATCAGGGGCGCGGGCCGTTCTTTTCCGAGATGACCGTCGAACTGCATCAGAACCCGCCCGAGTTGACGGCGCGCGACGGGTGGGGCAAGGTTCGCTGGCGCCTGCCGACCAGCAATCTGATGCGGCACGAGAGTTTTCCGATGAGTTCCGCGTTTCTCCGCTGCACGGTCCACGACCACTTGCTATTGTTGTCGGTCGGATTCAAGATCGTGGCCATCGACACGCTGGCGGCCGCCGAGCAGGGGACGCCCAAGGTGCTGTGGATTCAGGACCTCGAGGAACCGGTGAGAACGGCCGCCCGCCGAACCTCCCGCCGAGGCGGCCCCATCGGCTTGCCTCCGATGGGCGGATTCAGCGCGACGGGAAACGGCCAGTTTCCGGTGAGCATTCCCGCCGTGGTCTCCGAACAACTGGTGTGTTATCAGCGCTACCAGAGCCTCTACGGGGTGGATCCGCTCAGCGGCGAGGTGGTTTGGAGCCGCGAGGATCTGCGGCCGGAGAGCACGCTGTTCGGCGATCATGAATACGTCCTGGTCGTGCCGCCCGACCAAAACGTCGCCACGGTTCTTCGCGCCGCGGACGGCAAGAAGCTGGGGACTCGCCCCGTGCCCGCCGTGCGCCCGGCGACCCTTGGCCGGTTCGTGGTTTCGTGGCGAGTCGAGAACACCGAATCGGTGCTGGAAATGATCGATCCATGGACCGGGTCGCAGGTCTGGCCGCCGCGCAAGTTTCCGGCCGACGCCAAGATCTATCCCTTCGAAAACGACAAGGAAGTGATCGGCGTGCTCGATACCCGCGGCCATTTCACTCTCGTCCATCTGGCCGACGGGCGGACCCTGGTGGACAGCGACTGCGACCGCGGCGCGCCGGCAGTGGACGTGCATGTGTTCCGTTCGCCGGAGCAAACGCTGGTGGTGCTCAACGGATTGGAGCGGGCCAGCCCGACCGGAATGCACTACTACGGACTCCAGGGCGTTCCCAGCGTGCAGATCAATCGGGCGAGGATCCACGCGTTCGGTCCCGACGGCAAGCCCCTCTGGCGCGAGCCGGTGACCGTGCAGGATCAATACCTGGTGCTGCACCAGCCTCCCCGGCTTCCGGCGTTGATTTTCGCGTGCGGCGTGCAAGACCGTCGCGGGTCGGGCACGAGCCAGCCGCAGACGGCGATCATGGCGATCGACAAACGGACCGGCCAGGTTGTCCGGCCCAAGGAGCGTTTCGAGGGTCTGTCGCATTTGCGGCTGGTGGGCGATCCGGAGAAGAAGGTCGTCGAGATCCATTTGCAGCGCCAAGTGGTCAAGCTGAACTTCACCGACCAGCCCATTCCCGCCCCTCGGGAGGAGGAAAAAACGGCCCCCTCGCGCTCCTCGGCCGTGTTGAAGGCCCTGCGACGGGGCGTGGAGCGGGCCTTGAACTTGCCGCTCGACGAGGACGAGGAGGGCGTCGATGAGCCGAAGTGAAGGTCCTTGGAAACCCCGGGGAACGCTGGTCGGGTGCGTGCGATGCGGTCTTGGCCGGGGGAGATCGACGCTCCCTTGGCTGGCCCTCGCCGTGGCGGCCTGGCTGCCGTTCGGCCAGGCGATGGCGGCCGCGCCGAGGGATCCCGAGATCCAGCGGGTGGTTCAGCGCGGGCTGGAATGGCTTGCCTCGCACCAGTCGCGGCGGGGAAACTGGACGGCCAACGGCGGCCGATATCCGACCGCCATGACGGCCATGGCCGGCGTCGCCTTGTTGTGCGAGGGATCGACCACCACGCAAGGCAAGTACGCCGCGAACATCCGAGCGGCCGTCAACTATCTGGTGGACCACAGCCGCCCCAACGGGTTGATCGGCGATCCCAACCTCGACGACCGCTATACCTATGGCCACGGATTCTCCATGCTGTTTCTGTCCCAGGTGCTCGGCGAGGAAGAAGACCTGGAGCGGCGGGAGCAGCTCGTCGACGTGTTGTCGCGCGCGGTGACGTTCTGCGGCCAAGCCCAGACCGAGGCCGGCGGGTGGGGATACGTCAGCGCGGCCGACGGGCAGCAGTTCGACGAGGGCTCCACCACGATCACCCAGGTCCAGGGACTTCGTGGATGCCGCAACGCGGGCATCGCGGTTCCGAAGGAGATCATCGACAAGGCCGTCAACTACATCCGCAAGTGCACCCTGCCCGACGGCGCCGTCCAGTACAACATCAAGGGCGGCGGCGGCCGGCCGGCGATCACCGCGGCGGCCATCGCGTGCCTGTTCAACGCCGGGGAATACGACAACGAACTCGTGCCGCGGCTTCAGCGGTACTGCGACAAGAATCTTTCCAGCATCACCAACGAAGGCTTCGGCCATTGGCACTACGCCCACTACTACTATTCCCAAGTGCTCTACCGCGAAGGCGGCAAGAAGTGGCAGGATTACCGCGCCAAGATCTTCGAGCGGCTGGTGAAGGAGGCCAATCCCGACGGCTCCTGGAGCCAGGGCTACATCGGACCGGTTTACACGACGGCGATCAACCTGACGATCCTCCAGTTGGAGAACGCGGCCCTGCCCATTTATCAGCGATGAGAGACGAAGAGGAAACGATGAGGGATGAAAAGAGGAACGATGTCCAGGAAATGCATCTCCTGCCATCCACCGTGCCGCGACCCGGCGACGATCCTTGATCCTTGATCTTTCCTCTTTCCTCCAAGGGACCACCATGACACACCATGATTCGCTGGGCGGCCACGGGGCCGAGGCCATCGGGAAGCTGGCGGCCGCGCGGGAGAAGATCCTCGGCCAGTTGTCGCGCGTGATTGTCGGCCAGCAGCGCGTGATCGAGGAATTGTTGATTTCGCTGTTGAGCCGCGGGCACTGCCTGCTGGAGGGGGTGCCGGGGCTGGCCAAGACGCTGATGATCAGCACGCTGAGCCGCGCGCTGAATCTCTCCTTCAGCCGCATCCAGTTCACGCCCGACCTGATGCCCGCCGACATCACGGGGACCGAAATCATCGAGGAGAACCGTTCGACGGGAAGCCGCGAGTACCGGTTCCTGCCCGGCCCGCTGTTCTCCAACGTGGTGCTGGCCGACGAGATCAACCGCACGCCGCCCAAGACCCAAGCGGCGCTTCTGGAATCGATGCAGGAGCGCCAGGTGACCGTGGGGCGGGTGCGGCACAAGCTGGCCGACCCGTTCTTCGTCCTGGCCACCCAGAATCCCATCGAGCAGGAAGGCACCTACCCCCTGCCCGAAGCCCAGCAGGACCGCTTCATGTTCAAGGTCTTCGTCCGCTATCCGACGTTCGAGGAAGAGTACCAGGTGGCCGAGCGGACCACGGCGGTGATGGACGACCGCGTGGAGCCGGTCCTTTCCGCCGAGGACATTCTCGAATTGCAGCGGATCGTGCGGAGCGTGCCGGTGGCCCCGCACGTCATCCGCTACGCGCTGGCCCTGGTGCGCCAGACGCGCGTGCGCGAGCCCGGCGTGCCGGACTTCGTGGCGGAAAAGTTGAGTTGGGGGGCGGGCCCCCGGGCGGTGCAGTGCCTGATCCTGGGGGCCAAGGCCCGTTCGCTCTGGCACGGACGCTCCCACGTTTCGGTCGACGACGTCCGCGATCTGGCCAAGCCGGTCCTGCGGCACCGCCTGGTGCTCAGCTTCACGGCCGAGAGCGAGGGCGTGACCGCCGACGACGTGATCCAGGAGATCCTCGACGCCACCCCGACTCGTGAGGACGAACTGTCGCGCGATGAACGATTCCAAACGATTTTTGCGTCCTGACGTGATCAAGCGGATTGCCCGGCTTGATCTTCGCGCGCGGCACGTCGTGGAGGGATTCTTGTCGGGCATGCACCGCAGCCCGCACTTCGGCCAGACGGTCGAGTTCCGCCAGCACCGCCCGTACGCCCCGGGCGACGACCTGCGCTACGTCGATTGGAAGGTCTGGGCCAAGCAGGACCGCTATTACGTCAAGCAGTTCGAGGAGGACACGAACCTGCGCTTGACGCTGCTCGTCGACGCGTCGGCCAGCATGCGTTACGGGAACGGGGCGATGACCAAGTTCGAGTACGCCGCCACGCTTGCCGTCAGCCTGGCGTATCTCGTCCTCCGCCAGCAGGACGCGGTGGGCTGCCTCACCTTCGACGAGTCGCCGCGGAAAATCGTCCCCCAGCGGACCAAGCGGAACCACCTCGATTCCATCGTTCAGGCCCTGGAAGGGAGCGAACCAACGCACAAGACCGACCTCCACCCGATCTTCCGCAAGACCGCCGAGACCTATCCGCGCCGCGGCATGGTGGCGATCGTCTCCGACCTGCTAGCGGATCGCGACGGGTTTTCCCGCGGGCTCCGCCTCCTCCGCAGCCGCGGGCACGACGTCCTGGTGTTCCACGTGCTTGACGACGACGAGCTGGATTTCCCTTTCAACGGGCCCACGCGGTTCGAAGGGTTGGAAATCCCCTTGCACTTGAAGTGCAATCCCCGCGCCCTGCGCGAAGGCTACCTGGCGGCGCTCGGCGCGTACTTGGAGGAAGTCCGCCGCGCGTGCAGCGGCCAGCACGTGGATTACACGTTGCTGCGGACCAGCCAGCCGCTGGGCGCGGCCCTGGCGACGTTCCTGAACCACCGCCTGGCGACACACAAGAGGAGTTAGCGTTCGGCTGCCCACCAGCGGAGATCCCCTTTGCGCTCCGCGCTTGCCCCCATGCCCCGTCCTTCGATCCAGACCGTCGCGCGGAGTGGGGTCGGCGCGCGTCGGGGCGTCGCGGTGCGAGGCAAGCGGCAAGCTGAAAACGGATGGCGAATGTTTCCATGACGACGTTCCTTCACTATCCGCTGCTCTGGGGTCTGCTGCTGGTCGGCGCGCCGGTGTTGATCCATTGGATCAACATGCTCCGCCAGCGGCGCGTGCCCTGGGCGGCGATGGAATTCCTGCTGGCAAGCCGGAAGAAGCATCGCACGTGGATCGTGTTCCAGCAGCTTCTGTTGCTGTTGCTTCGCATGGCGGCCATCGCGGCGGTGGTCTTGATGCTGGCCCAGCCGATCCTGCAAAGCGGCTGGGGGGCGTGGATCGGCGGCGGCAGGACCCACCATGTCGTGCTCTTGGACGACAGTTTCTCAATGTCCGATCGCTGGGACGAAACCAGCGCCTTCGACCAGGCCAAGACCGTGACGCGGCGGATCGTTGAAAGCCTCGCGCGCGAGGGCGACCATACGTTGACGCTTCAACGCTTCTCGCAGGCCGGTCGGCCGGTCCGCGGAACGCAGCCGGACTTTCTTCAAGAGACCGTGGAAAGCACGTTTCCCGACCGGCTCAAGAACCGGCTGGCGGACTTGCGCCCGTCGCAAACGGCGGCGGGTCCGCTGGCCGCCATGGAGGCGGTGGCGCACTTGCTGGGCCGGGCGGAGGGCGAACGGCGCATCGTGTACCTGGTCTCCGACTTTCGCGCCCGGGAATGGGACGATCCCGGCCCGCTCCGAAAGATGCTGCTCGACTGGACGGCGGCCGGCGTGCAGGTCCGGCTGGTGCAATGCGTCGAGGGGAGCCGTCCGAACCTTGCGGTGCGCGACTTGTCCCCGGGACCCGGGACGCGCGCCGCCGGGGTGCCGCTGTTCATGGAGGTGACCGTGGAAAACTACGGCGATGCGCCGGTCAAGAACGTGCCCGTGCTCATCGAAGCCGACGGCCAGGCCCAGCCGGCGGTGAGCATTCCGCAGATCCCGCCGCGTCGGGCGGTGAAGGAGCGTTTTCCGGTGCGATTCGCCGTGGCCGGCGAGCACCGCGTTTCCGTGCGTCTGGAGGCCGACGCGGTCGAGGCCGACAATTTCCGCTGGGCGGTGGTCGATTTTCCGGTCCACGTGCCCGTCCTGTTGATCGACGGCGATCCCGAAGCGCTCGATGCCCGCTATCTCAGCGCGGTGTTCGCTCCCGGCGGACCGGCGACCACCGGCATCAGCCCGCGCATCGAGACGCCCCGCTATCTCACCCTCCATCCCTTGGAGCCGTTTCAAGCCGTGTATTTGCTCAATGTCGACCGGCTGGATCGCTCGGCGCTGGCGGCGTTGGAGCAGTACGTGGCCAACGGCGGGGGCGTGGGCGTGTTCCTTGGCGAGCGTTCGTCGAGCCAGGTCCTCAATGACGAGTGGCACCGACAGGGACAGGGGCTGTTTCCCCTGCCGGTCGAGAAGCCGGTTGAGCTGCCGGTCGACTACTTGCAACGCATTCCGGACCTTCAGGTGACCGACCACCCGATCTTCCAAGTCTTCGCCGGGGCGCGGAACAGCTTCTTGCCGACGGTGATCGTGCGCCGCTATTTTTCGGTTCCCAAGGGATGGCGCCCGGAAGCGGACGCCGCCGTGATCGCGCGGCTTCGCAACGGGGCGCCGTTGGTCGTGGAACGGCGATGGGGACGGGGCCGGGTGGTGGCGTTTCTCACCACGGCGGCGCCCACCTGGAACAATTGGGCCCGCGACAACCCCAGCTTCGTCGTGGCGATGCTGGAACTTCAGGCGTATCTGACCGCCCGCCCCGCCGCGGAAACGCCCCGGCTGGTGGGCCAGCCGTTGGAATTGAAGCTCGACCCCGCGCGGTACGAGCCGCAGGTGCGATTCACCACGCCCAACGAGGAAGTTTCGCCCACTTCGGTCCAGGAGGCCGAGGCGGCGGCCAACGGCCAGCTTGCGGCCACCCTGCTCAATACCGATGCGAGTGGAATCTACCAGGCGCGTCTGGCCCGCAAGGACGGCCGCGAGGAGCTGCGCGGTTTCGCGGTCAACGTCGACCCCGCGGAGGGCGACCTTCGCGTTCTCGACTATCCCGAGTTGGCCGCCCGGCTCGACGGCGTGCCGCACGAGTTCCAGCTCGCCTCGAGGTACGAAACCGCCGTCGGCGATCAGTCGGGCTACAATCTGGGCACGGCCTTGTTGTATCTGGTTGTGGCCCTGTTGATCGCGGAGCAACTGCTAGCGTATGCGGCCAGCTACCATCCGCCCTCGTGGCGGGGGGCGCAGGCGGCGGGAGGTAGGCCGTGAACTGGTTGGCGTTGCTTCCCCTGGCCGAGCAGCCTGAACGGCTCCGCTTCGAGTGGGGCCGCATCCAGTCGAACGCCGATTGGATCCTTCCCATCGTCGCCTTTCTGGCGCTGGCCAGCTTCATCCGCTGGATGTACCGCCGCGACGCCAGGGAACTCGGCTTGCCTTGGCGTTGGGTGCTCACGGGGCTGCGAACTGCGGTCTTGTTCGGGCTGCTCGTCTTGTATTTGGAGCCTCGATGGCGGAGCGAGCACGAGGTGGTCCACCCGTCGCGCGTCGTGATTCTCGTCGACACGAGCCTGAGCATGGGCCTGGAGGCCGACCCGCGAGACGGCGCGGGCCGCACCACGCGATCCCAGCAGGTTGCCGCCTCGATGGTGGGCACCGATTTTCTCCAGCGTCTCCGCCAGGTTCACGAGGTGGCCGTCTTGCGGTTCGACGAAACGGTCGGCCGCGTGGCCTCGCTCGGCCGGGCGGAGCGGATCGCCGCGGATTCGCGGGGACTCGGCGGCGACGCGCGTCTTCCGCCGGAGGACGCCAGCCCGCTGGCCGAGGCCGCCGTCGATTGGGAGGCCTTGCTCAAGCCATTGGGCAAGGAGACCCGACTCGGGCAATCCTTGCAGCAAGTCCTCGCCGATCAGCGCGGCGCTCCCCTGTCGGGCATCGTCGTGGTCAGCGATGGCGGCCAGAACGCCGGTCCTGCGCCGGACACCGCCGTCGAGCTGGCCCGCGAGGCCCGCGTGCCGATCTTTACCGTGGGCGTGGGCTCGTCGCAACGGCCCGCAAGCGTGCGCATCCAGGAGTTGGAGGCGCCCGAACGGGTCCACCCGGGCGATCCCTATAGCGTCAACGGGCTGATCCAGGCCCAAGGGATGGCGGGCCAGAGCGTTCGGGTCCAGCTTTTCGTGCGCGATCTGGAAAAAGGGGCGGAGCAGCTTGTCGACACGCGGCAAGTGATCCTGGGGGGCGATGGCTCGGCGACTCCGGTCCAGTTCCAGGTCACGCCGGCCGGAACCGGCCGCCGCCAGGTCGTGATGCGGCTCACCCCGCCCAGCGGCGCCCGCAACCCCGCCGACCACGACCGGGAAGTCGAGGTCGAAGTGGTCGACCGCAAGACCCGCGTGCTGTTGTTCGCCGGCGGGCCGAGCCGCGAGTACCAGTTTCTCAAGGCGCTGTTGTACCGCGACAAATCGACCGTGCTCGACGTGCTGCTCCATACCGGCAAGGCGGGGATTTCCCAGGAGGCGTCGAAAATCCTCGACCAATTCCCCGCCACGCGCGCGGAAATGTTTGCCTACGACTGCGTGGTCGCCATCGATCCCCCCTGGCAGACCCTCACCGCCGCACAGACCGATTTGCTCGAGACCTGGGTCGGCGAGCAGGGCGGCGGGCTGATCCTCGTGGCTGGACCGATCCATTGCGGCCAGACGGTTCGGGGCTGGCAGCAAAACCCCGCCATGGACAAGATTCGCGCCTTGTATCCCGTGGAATTCCAGCGCCGGGCCACTACCACGGAGAGCGAGACCTATTTCTCCAAAGATCCCTGTCCGTTGGACTTTACCCGCGAGGGGCGCGAGGCCGAGTTTCTGTGGATTGCCGACACCGACTCGGCCAACCAGCAGGCGTGGGCGTCGTTTCCCGGCGTCTACAGCGTGCAGCCGGTCCGCGGTCCGAAGGCCGGGGCCACGGTTTTCGCCCGATTCTCCGACCCGCTGGCCGCGCAGGGCGGCGCCGCGCCGGCCTATTTCGTCGGCCAGTTTTACGGGGCCGGCCGCGTGTTTTACCTGGGCAGCGGCGAGATGTGGCGACTGCGCCAGGTCGAGGAAGGCTATTTCGACCAGTTCTACACTCGGCTCGTGCGTCATGTGGCCCAGGGCCGCCTGCTCCGCCAATCGCAGCGGGGCTCGTTGATGGTGGACAAGGATCGCTGCTTGCTGGGAAACACCGTGGAGATTCGCGCCCAACTGACCGACGCCCAACTCAAGCCGCTCGTGGCGCCCCGCGTGATGCTGGACGTCGTGCAGCCGAACGGCGCCGTTCAGGGGATCTTGCTGCGGCCCGACGCCAGCCGCGAGGGAATGTACGCCGGCCATCTGACGGTCCTCCAGGAGGGCGTTTATCGAGTCGAGCTTCCGGTGCCGGAAAGCGACCGCGAACGCCTGGTGCGGCGAATCCACGTCCGCTTGCCCGATCTCGAACGAGAAAACCCGCAACGCAACGACGCCCTCTTGGGCCGGATCGCGGCGGGGACGGGCGGGAAGCACTATCCTTCGCCCGACGCGGCTTGGGGGCCGGAAGCCCCAGATCCCCTGATCGCCCACTTGAGGGACCGCACGCGGATCAGCGTCGTCGCCAGTGGTCCGAACCCCGCGTCGGAGCGGCCCTGGCTGGGCGGCATGATGTTCGCCCTCTGCGGCCTGTTGTGCGCGGAGTGGCTGATCCGGCGACTGCTAAAATTGGCGTAGGGAGGGCCATCATGGTGCAGGTCCGAGGCGGCAAGGTTTTCTGGGAAACAAGGACGGGATCCGTGGGGAAGGCGCAAGAACCGGCGTGGGGGGTTGATTGTCGGTGCCGAAACATGGACTGTCCGCGTTTTCGGGATGGACGCGAATCACGCCTTGAAGCTTGCGGCGGAGTTCCCAGCCGCCCGGCCGCGCCGGTTGTCCGCCACCACGCCCCCCTGGCCCCGACAACGGCTCGACAACCCGGAGGCTTGAGTTTCCCATGACCGGCAATCCTCCCCGAGTCGAGATTTCGCCTGTCATCCGCGCGACGCTGGACGCGCTGCGGAGGAAGCTGCGCGTGTATGTGTGGTTTCGCGGGCTGGGGGTGTTGGGGGCGTGCGTTGGCGGGGCTTTTTGGATCAGCCTGGCCGCCGACTGGTTTTTCGAGCCCGATCGCGCCGTCCGCGCCGTTGCTCTCTTGGCGGCGGCGGTCGCCGCGGTGTTCGCGTTCTGGAGCCTGATCGGGCGGCGTCTGGCCGCGCGGATTTCGGACAGCAATCTGGCCATGGTTCTCGAACGCCGCTTCCCTCACTTCGGCGACAGCCTGCTGACGGCCGTGGACTTGGCGGAAAGCGGCAAGGCGGCGGACGAGTGCGATCCTCAGTTGCTCGCCGTGTGCTGCCGTCAGGCGGAGCAGTCGATGGTCGCGCTGCGGCTGGCGGAGGTGTTCGACTACCGGCCGATGCGGCGAAGCCTCGCGGCGGCGGCCGTCCTTTTGCTTTCCCTGGCCGTTTTTGCCGCGGCCTACCCCGCCTTGGCCGCGGTCTGGGCCCGTCGAGCGATCCTCTTGTCCGACGAACTATGGCCCCGCAACTGCGCGTTGGAAGTCGAGGGATTCCCCGGCGGCGTGGCCAAAGTGGCTCGCGGGGCCGACCTCGAACTCGTGGTCAAGGCCCGCCTGGACATGCCCTTGACGCCCGACCTGGTCGAGGTCCGCTATCGCGGCGCCGGAGGCCTTCGCAAGACGATGACTCGGGTGGGCAACGCCCAGCCGGGCCAGGACGAATACCAGGAATACACGTACACGTTTCGCGGCGTGCTCGCGCCGATTGTGTTCGACGTGGTAGGGGGCGACGCGGCGATCCGCGGGCTGCACATCGACGTGGTGGACAACCCCACCATCGTGGAAATGTCCCTCGACTGCGAGTTTCCCAAATACATGGACCGAGCGCCGCGGTCCCTGCCCGTGGCCGGCCCGACGCAGGTTCCCGTGGGCACGGCCATCGTGGTTCAAGCCCGGAGCAACAAATCGCTGGAGTGGGCGTCGGTGGAAACGGTGTCGGACGATGCTCCCAAGCCGGCGATGCGCGTCCGTCCCTCGGCGGAAGACCCCCGGCGGTTCGCCTTCTCCATCCCGCCGCTTGCGCGCGACGCCGCCTTGCTCCTCACCCTGTTCGACTCCGACGGGATCAAGAGCCGGGAACCGGTGCGGCTCGTGCTTTCCGCCCTGGAAGACCGGCGGCCCGAGGTCTCCGTGCAGCTCCGCGGCATCGGATCGGCGGTGACGCCGCAGGCGACGATTCCGGTCTCGGGCCGCGCGGAGGACGATTACGGCCTTGCCAGGATCTGGTTTGAATACACGGTCGATGAGGGGGATGCGAAGGCGCAACCGATCGGTGCGCCGCCGGGGAACGCGACGCAGCACAACGTGGCCGGGGCTTTCGATGTCCGCCCCTTGGCCCTGAAGCCGGGCCAGAAGCTCGCGTTGTGCGTGAAGGCCGAGGACCGCTTCAACCTGGGGCCCGGCCCGAACGTCGGCGCCAGCGACCGCTGGCTCCTGGAAGTCGTCACGCCCGAGCAACTCCGCACGATGCTCCAATCGCGGGAATTGGTGCTTCGCCAGCGATTCGAAAGCCTGATCAAGGACGTGGAAGACGCCCGGGACTCGCTGGCCCGGCTGGATCCCGCCCCGGCCGGCGCGGCATGGGATCGAAGGTCCTCCTCCGCAGCGGCGGCCACGGTTTTCGCCGAGCCAGCAGTGGGCCCGCCGGCGGGCCAGAGGGCACGTGCCCCCTTGGCCGAGCCTGGCGAAGCGCCCCACGCCGCGCCCGACCAATCGCCCGAACGGTTGGCGGCCCAGAGGCTCCTCCAAGTGCAATGGGCGCAGCAAAACGGGCGCAAGAGCGCTTACGAGACGTCCGGAATCGCCGACGCCTTCGCCCAGATCCGCGAAGAGTTGATCAACAACCGCATCGACACGGAGGAACTCAAGCTCCGCCTGGAAGACGGCATTTCCAAGCCGCTGCGGCGTGTGGCCGACGAGATGTTTCCCGAGTGGGACCGGCGACTCGACCGGCTCCAACTGGCGATGGCGGAGCCGCAGGCAAGCAAGGAAGCGTTGGCCCTCGCGCGCCAGCAGGCCGACGCCATCCTCGCGGTCATGCGCCAGGTCCTCGGGCGGATGATCGAGCTGGAGGATTTCAATGAGGCGGTCGAGATGCTCAAGTCGATTCTTCAGTCCGAGCGGGCCCTTCAGGACGAGATCAAGCGGCGACGCCGCGACAAGCTCCGCGAGCTGATGGAGTAACCGCCATGGAACGCCAATTCGCCGTAGTCGTTCACGGAGACTGTCCCGATTTTCGCGGCGAAGTCCGCGAATATGGGACGGTCCCCCTCGCCGGCAAGGGGACAGCCGCTTTTTCCGGTCCGATACGGCCCGAGAAAATGAGCCAGTCCGCGACCTGCGGACGGTTGCCATCCGCCCAGCCTCGAAACGGGCATACGGCGCAGCCCGCGCCGGGAGCCGCCAACCGAACGCCGCGGGCCGTGCTGTGGATCGTGCTGGGGATCGCGCTGGCCGCGGGTCCATCGCTGGCCTGGGCCCAGGCCGATCCGAAGCCGTCGCCGGCGGCCCCGGATCAATTGGCGGTGGAACAGCAGCGCTTGAGTGATCGGTTCAAACGGTTCGAGGAGCTGCTTCTCCGCATGGCCGAACTCAGCGCGGCCACCGACCCGCGCCGCGCCGCCCTGCTGCGCAAGGCCGTGGCGCAGAGCAAGGAGCGGCTGATCGGCGTGCAAATGGAGACCCTGGTCGAGCTGCTCCGCAAGGACGAGCTGGGGAGGGCGTTGGAAAACCAGCAAGCGGTCGAGAAAGACCTCCTGGCCCTCTTGGATTTGCTCCTTAGCGAGAACCGGGCCAAGCGCCTCCAGTCGGAAAAAGCCCGCATCCGCGAGTACCTCAAGCGGCTTTCGGCGCTGATCAACCAGCAAAAGGACATCCAAGGCCGGACGTCCGGTGGCGGGGAACCCAAGGCGCTCGCCGAGGAACAGGCCCGTGTTGCCGACAAGGCCGGAGGACTCGCCAAGGAGATTCAGAAAAACGAAGAGGACCTGCATCCAGAAACGCGAAAAGGCCAAGACAACGGGAACCAGGGCCTGCCGGAAAAGCAACCCCAGGGCGGCGAACCGAAGCCGGGCTCCCAGGGCCCGAAGCCCGATGCCCAAGGCAAGACGCCCGCGAAGCCGCCGGGTCCCAAGCCCGCCGAAGCTCAGGGCCAGCCCAAGGACCAGGGGGCGTCGAAGCCCGACGGCCAGGTGCCGTCGTCTCCCCCCGACTCCCCCCCCGCCACCCAGGACCATCCCGCACGCAAGCGGCTCGAAGCCGCCGAATCGCGCATGCGCGAGGCCGAAAATAAGCTCCAGGAGGCCCAGCGCCAAGGGGCCTTCGAAAAGCAGGAAGAAGCGATTCGCGAACTGGAACAGGCCCGCAGCGCCCTGGAACAGATTCTCCGACAACTGCGCGAGGAGGAGATCCAACGGGTGCTCGTGTCCCTGGAGGCCCGCTTCACCAAAATGCTGCAAATGCAGCGCGAGGTCCTGGACGGCACCGTTCGCCTGGACAAGATTCCGCCGGCGGAACGCACCCGGGAACACGAGATCCAGGCCGGCCGCCTCGGCAGCCGTGAGGGGGAAATCGACCTCGAGGCTGAAAAGGCCCTGACGCTTATCCGCGAGGACGGCTCGGCCATGGCGCTGGCGGAAGCGCTGGGCCAGGTCCGCCAGGACATTCAGCAGGTCGCCGACCGGCTCTCCGCGGCCAAGGTCGACAAAATCACCCAGGGCCTCGAAGAGGACGTGATCGCGGCCTTGGACGAAATGCTCCAGGCCCTGAAGAAGGCGATCAAGGACCAGGAAAAACGAAAACAGCGGCCGACGCCCTTTGGCCAGGGCGTCCCCTCCGACCCTCCGCTGATCGATGTCCTGGCGGAACTTCGCATGATTCGGACCCTCCAGTTGCGGGTCAACTTGCGGACCGATCGCTATTCGAAGTTGATTCAGGGCGAACAGGCCGAGCAACCCGATTTGATCGACGCCCTGAAGCGCCTCGCCGAGCGCCAGGAACATATTTTCCGCATCACGCGCGATTTGAGTTTGGGGAAAAACCAATGAGGCTAACAATGGCGCGGAGCGATTCGCACGGGAAGGTCTTTTCCGGCCCTGGAGGACGCGCCCGGGGCGCCGTCCTGTTGTTGCTGCTCGCCTGGCCCAGCGCGGCCCTTGCCGGCGAGACGCCGTCGAGGATCGCCAGTTGGCAACCCCCCAGCATCGAGCAGGTGCGGGCACAGGTCTTTGCCTGGCTCGACCAGCGGAAGCTTGGGCCGGGCGAGCGGGCCAAGGCCGAGGCGATCTGGGCGCAAAAGGCAGAAGCGGCGTCCGGCGCCGACGTGTTGGAACGCGTGATTCGCACCGTCGCCTTGGCCGACGAGGACGCCGGGAAACTAGCCGCGCTGTGCTCCCAGGCCGCGGCCCCGCGCACGCTGCCTCCGCAGCCCTGGCTTGCCAACCCTCAGACGCCGGCGTGGGTGGCGAAGAACTTCCGCCTCTGGTATGGCCGATGGCTTGCCCAACAACGCCTGTTCGACGAGGCCGCGGAACAACTCGACGGAATCCAGGCCGAGGAGGTCGTGGACCCCGCCTCGCTCTTGTTTTATCAGGCCATCGTGCATCATCGCCTGCTGAACCGGGACGCGGCGGCGGACGCCCTCGCCCGATTGCTGGACGCCGCCGACCTGTGCCCTCGCCGCTATGTGACCGTCGCGCGGCTGATGGACGCCGATCTGAAGGAGCTTAAGGAGGAGTCCTTGGACCATATCGCGCGGCGCATGGAGGACATTCAGCGCCGCCTCGACCTGGGCCGGGCCGGGCCCAAGGTCCGCGAAATCCAGGACGGCGTTGTGAAGTCCTTGGACAAACTCATCGAGGAACTGGAATCGGCCCAGCAGCAACAGCAGGCGTCCCAGGGAGCCGGCAACCTCCAGCCGACCCGACCAGCCCAGGAAAGCGTTCCCATGGGGGGGAAGGGGCCGGGAAAGGTCGCGAAACGCGACATAGGGCACCAGAGCGGGTGGGGAGATATGCCGCCCAAACAACGCGAGGAGGCCCTCCAACAGATTGGTCGCGACTTCCCCGCGCATTACCGTGATATCATTGAGCAGTACTTCCGCAGGCTGGCCAGCGAAGGAACGAGGTGACCGTGGCTCGGCGATTTTCGTACAATGAACCAAGGAAGTGAATTGCTTATGGGAATCCTCCTTGCTTGCCTGCTTGCGGCCGCCCCGCCCGAACTTGCCGTGCAAAGCGTCAACGGCGAACGGGCCACAGGCGCCCTGGCCGAACTCGACGCCCGGCGGGTCGTGCTTCAGACAGCTTCGGGCCGGACGAGTTGGGAACTGAAGCGGGTTGCCGAGATCCGGTTTGGCCCCCCGCTCGACGCCAAGGTTGCTCCTTCGATGGCCCTCGAGCTGGTCGATGGTTCGGTCTTGGCCCTGGACGGCTTTTCGATGGAGGGAGGGAACGCCCGGGTCAAATTGGCTCGCGGCGATTCCCTGGAACTCCCCTGCGCAACGATCCGGTCGGCCCGCTTCGCTCCGCCGGGCGATTCAACCTCCCTCCCCTGGGACAAGATCGCCGCCGCCGCGACGACCCACGATGTCTTGATGGTGAAAAAGGGAAATGCCGTCGACTACCACGCGGGCGTTCTCCATCGCGTGACCGAAGACGCCGTCGAGTTCGAGTTGGACGGGGAACGCCTTCCGGTTCGGCGAAGCAAGGTCTTTGGGCTGATGTGCCATCAACCCGCGGGCCGCCAATTGCCTCCGGCGATCGGGACCTTGACCGACCGCTCGGGTTCCACCTGGTCGGTGCGGACGATGGCCGCGTCGGGCGACGCGGTGCAGTGGACGACGCCCTCGGGAATTTCGATGCGGAGGCCCTTGGGGGATCTGGCGTTGTTGACGCTCGCCCAGGACCACGTCGTCTACCTGAGCGACTTGAGACCCGATTCCGTCGAGTGGACGCCGTACTTTGGGTTGACCCCCGAGCTGGAAGCGAGGCGGACCCTGTTTGCCCCGCGCTACGACCGGAACCTTTACAACGATCCGCTCCAGATGCGGGGCGAGCGGTATGGGAAGGGGCTGTGCATTCCCAGCCGCACGGAACTGGTGTTCCGCCTGCCCGATCGTTTTGCCCGGATGATGGCGATCGTGGGGATCGACGACGCGGCGCGCCCGCTGGGCCACGTGCGTCTGGTGATTCGCGGCGACGATCGCGTCCTGCTGGACATGGCGGTGGCCGGAACGGATCCGCCCAAACCGGTGGAACTGGACCTTGCGGGCGTGCGCCGGTTGAGCGTTCTGGTGGATTTTGGCGACGACCTCGACGTGGGCGATCTGTTGAACCTTTGCGACGCGAGACTGCTGAAATGAAGGGCTGGACGTTGCTGGCCCGCCGAGGCGGCGTGGCCGCGGGAAAGCGTGGTCGGGCATGGGCGGGGCAGGACGGCGCGCAAGCGCTGGTCCGCGGCCGGTTCGTTTTTGCCATCGCCGCATGGTTCGCCGTGGGGATGGCGGGCGCGGATGCGGCCGTCGATCCCGCCGTGCTCCAGGCCGAATCCCAGCGCGTGGCCGTCGTGGCCAGGGTCAAGGATTCGGTTCTGTCGGTGCTAGCGCCGTCGGGCGGAGGCGGCGGATCGGGGGTCGTGATTTCGCCCGACGGCTACGCCCTGACGAATTTCCATGTCGCCAAGCCCTGCGGCAACGCCATGAAGTGCGGGATGGCCGACGGACGCTTGTACGACGCGGTGATCGTGGGCATCGATCCGGTCGGCGACGTGGCCCTCATCAAGCTCTTCGGTCGATCGGATTTTCCGTGGGCCGAAATGGGCGACTCCGACCGGGTCCAGGTGGGCGACGCTTGCTTCGCCCTGGGCAATCCCTTCCTTCTGGCCAGCGACTTTCAGCCCACCCTCACGCATGGAATCATTTCCGGCGTGCACCGCTACCAACATCCCGCGGGGACCCTGTTGGAGTACGCCGACTGCCTGCAAACCGACGCGTCGATCAATCCCGGCAACTCGGGCGGACCGCTGTTCGACGCGCAAGGTCGGCTGATCGGCATCAACGGCCGGGCCTCGTTCGAGAAGCGGGGCCGCGTGAACGTGGGGATCGCTTACGCCATCTCGATCAACCAGGTGAAGAACTTTCTCGGCTGCCTCAAGGGCGGGAGGATCGTGGACCACGCCACGCTGGGGGCGACGGTCGGGTCGGACCCGGAGGGCCGGGTCCTCGTCACCGACATTCTCGACACCTCGGACGCCTATCGCCGCGGCCTGCGTTACGGCGACGAACTGGTGAGCTTCGCCGGCCGGACCATCGACAGCCCCAACGCGTTCAAGAACGTCCTCGGCACCTTGCCGAAGGGATGGCGCGTTCCGCTCAGCTTCCGCCGCGAGGGAGCGCGCCGCGACATCCTCGTCCGCCTCGCCGGCGTTCACACCGAAGAGGAATTGTTGAGCAAGATCGCCGCTCCCCCCCGGTCCACGCCGATGCCCGTGCCCAAGCCGAACGAGAAGCGGGCGCCGCGCCCGGGCGAAAAGCAGCCTGGCCGCGGCAAGGACCAGCTCCCGCCCCCTCTGCCTCCCGACGACCAGCCCTGGCACGCCCTGCCCGAGCCGATCCCCATTCCCGAGATCGTCCAAAAGCACTTCGAGGAACGACGCGGGTACGCCAACTACTATTTCAATCGTCTGGAGCGGGATCGCGTGCTGAAGGCGTGGAGCGCGGCCGGCGATTTGCGTTCGGCCTCCGGCCCTTGGACGATCGCCGGCCCCTTGGAGACCGGCGGCAGGTATCGCCTCGAGATCGCCGATGACAAGATCGTCTTGAATCTCCCGACGGGGGAAACCCAGTGGACGGTCCGCGACGAGCTTGCCGGCTCGCTTCACCCGGATGGGAGCGGCGGGCTGTTTGCCACGCTCTATCTGTGGCGGCGGTTGGCGACGGCCGGGCCCGATCGGTTCGGCGACGTGGCCTACTTCGGCGTCATGCCGCTTGGCTGGCGGAGCGAACGGGTCGACGCGCTGGTGGGGGCCCACGCCGGCGTGGAATGTTGGTTCCTGTTCGATCCGCAGTCCGGCCTGCTGCTGGCCCTGGAAATGTTTCCCGAAGAGCACGCCGATCCTTGCGAAGTCCGCCTGTCCGATTATCGTCCCGTCGATGGCCGACAACTGCCGCACCGCATGGAGGTCTGGTTTGGCGACGAGCGCTTCGCGAGCTTCTCGATCGACCAATTCAGCGTCGGCAAGCCCATGGAACCGTAGGTCCGCTCATGAACGACGCAGGCAATTTCGACGGGAAAAACAGGCCTCCGGGCGAGTGTTTCGCGGGCGGGCCATGCGGCTGCCAGGCGGAATCGATTCCAGGGATTCCTCGCGGAAAGCAGCGGTCCGCGAGGGAGAGAGCGGGTGCGAGGATGAGCGTTCAGCGGTTGGTTTGGCGGATCGCGGGATTCTTGGCGATGGCGTTCGTGGGCCGGGGCGAGGCAGGCAACGTGGCCGGGCCGCGCGTCCCCTCCCTGCCCGACACCATCGCCATGGTCCAGCCCAAGATGGTGAAGATTTACGGCGTCGGCGGCCCGCAAGGCATGGAAGACTACCAGAGCGGCTTCCTCATCTCGCCGGAAGGCCACGTGCTGACCGCCTGGAGTTACGTGCTCGACACGGACTCGATCGACGTGCGGCTGGCGGACGGGCGCAAGCTGGCCGGAAAGCTCCTCGGCGCGGATCCCCGCCTGGAGATCGCCGTCCTGAAGGTGGAAGCCGCGGACCTGCCGCATTTCGACCTGGGGCGGGCCGTAGAGGTCGAGGCGGGAGAGCGGGTGTTGGCGCTGAGCAATGCCTTCGGGGTGGCCGTCGGCAATGAGCCCGCCAGCGTCCAGCAGGGCACCGTTTCGCTCAAGACCCGGCTTGACGCGCGACGCGGCGCGTTCGAATCCCCTTACCGCGGTCCGGTCTACGTACTCGACATGGCCACCAATAATCCCGGGGCGGCGGGCGGGGCGCTGGTCACGCGGCGCGGGGAGCTGGTGGCCATGCTCGGCAAGGAACTTCGCAATGCCTTGAACAACACCTGGCTCAACTACGCGATCCCCATCGGCGAGCTGCGGTCCAGCGTGGAGCAGATTCGCGCCGGCAAGTTCGTGGTCCGGCGCGAGGAAGCGTCCGCCAAAAAGCCCGCCCGAGCCTTGACGCCCGAATTGCTCGGACTGGTGCTGGTTCCCGACGTCGTCGAGCGGACCCCGCCGTTCGTCGAGACCACGGTTCCAGGCTCGGCGGCCGCCGCGGCGGGCCTTCGGCCCGACGACCTCGTCGTGTTCGTCAACGAACGGCTCGTGCCCTCGTGCAAGGCCCTGAGGAGCGAGCTGGAGTGGATTCCGGCGGTCGATCCGGTGACCATTACGGTGCTGCGGGCCCAGGAACTCGTGTCCGTCGTCCTGGAAGCGCGTCACGGCGGAGGAAGGTAGGCTTTGGTGGACATCAGGCGCGAGGATCTTTCGAGGAGGGCGGTTCACGCGATGGGTCTGGCGCCCGGCGCGTGGCGACGCGTTGTGTTGCGGGGCGCGTGGGTCGCCGCGTTTTCCGCTTTTTTCCCTCTTTCCGCGTGGGCCGCCGACCCCGGCGACGCCCTGGAGCTGCTGGAACAACAGGCCTTCCGCGCAGCGGCCCAGCGGGTCGCGCCGAGCGTCGTCCGCATCGAGACGGTGGGCGGCTTGGAACGCGTCGGGGATTGGTTGTTTGGCGTCGGGCCGACCACGGGGCTGGTCCTCGGCGCCGACGGGGCAATCGTCTCCAGCGCGTTCAATTTCGTTCATCGACCCGCGTCCATCGTCGTGCGGCTCGCCGATGGAACGCGCAAGGTGGCCCGCCTCGTGGCCACCGACCACAACCGAATGATCGTCCTGTTGAAAATCGACGTGGACAAGCCGCTTCCCGTCCCGGAAATCGCTCCCTTGGCCGAATTGCGCGTGGGCCAATGGACGATCGCGGTGGGCAGGGCGTTCGAGGCCGACCAGCCCAACCTCGCCGTCGGCGTGCTCAGCGCCACCCAGCGGATTTGGGGCAAGGCGATCCAGACCGACGCCGCCGTTTCGCCGAACAATTACGGCGGGCCGCTGGTGGACGTGCATGGACGCGTGCTCGGCGTGCTGGTTCCCCTGTCGCCCACCGAAACCAGCCCCATGGCGGGAGTCGAGTGGTACGATTCGGGCATTGGCTTCGCCGTCCCCGCCGCGACGATCCTGGAGCTTCTGCCCAGGCTCCAGCGGGGAACCGACCTGTATCCCGGCTTCACGGGAATCCACCTTGCCCTGGAGAAGCTTTACACGGCCGACTCCACCATTCCCGCCGTGCGCCCTCGGTCGCCCGCCCACCTCGCCGGTTTTCGCGCTGGCGATCGGATCACGGCGATCGACGGAAAGAAGGTGGAAACGGCCGTGCAGGTCAAACACGAGATTTCCCGCCGCTACGCGGGCGACAAGGTCCGGATCGCCGCGGTTCGCGGAACGGAGGTCATCGAGCGGGAACTGGAACTCGTGGCACGGATCGAGCCCTACGAGCATCCTTTCCTGGGGATCTTGCCGATCCGCATTCCTCGGGACTCGGGCAAGCCGGCGGCTCCCGGCGTGAAGGTGCGATACGTCTATCCCGACGGCCCGGCGGCCAAAGCCGGCATTCAGATTGGCGACGTGCTTGTTTCCGCCGGGGGGAAGGCGGCCGGCGATTTCGCCCAATGGCGGTTGCGTCTGTTGGAGTTCCAGCCGGGCGACGTGCTTCCGGTGGAAATCGAACGGCAAGGTCAAAGGCGCCAGCTCGCCGTGGCCCTGGGCAGTCTTCCCGGGGCCATCCCGGCCGGGCCGCTTCCGCCCGCCGGCGAGCCCGGCAAGCCCAAACCCACGGCGCGCCCTCAAGTCGGCGTCGTCCGGATCGATTTCGCGGAGCGGGGCGAACCGGCCTGGGTTTACGTCCCGCAGACGTACGACTCCGAACAGCCTTGCGGGATCGTCGTTTGGCTGCCCCCGCCGGGAGAAGTCAAGCCCGAGGCCATTCTCGCCCTTTGGAAAGGACCGTGCGAGCGGGACCGGTTGATTCTGGCGATTCCGCGGTCGCCAGGGCCGGTGCGATGGCAGACCCGCGAGGCCCGACTCATTCCCCCGTTGATCGCCAGGATTGCCGAGCAGTATTCGGTGGACGCCAACCGCGTGGTGGTGTGCGGAGCGGAGTCGGGCGGCACGGTTGCAATCGCGGCCGGGTTCCGCTATGCTCAACTTGTGCGCGGGGTGGTCGCGGTGGATGCGCCCGCGGAAGGCACGGTGCCCGAGCCCAACCCAGCCCGACGCGTGGAGTTTTACCTTGCCACCGCCGCCCGTTCCAGGGCGGCGACGCTGGTCCGTCAGACGATCGCGCAGATGCGCCAATGGCACTATCCGGTGGTCGTCAAGGACCTCGGCGCGGAGCCGCGGGCGTTGAACGCCGACGAAGTCGCCGAATTGGCCCGCTGGATCGACACCCTGGATCGGATCTGACGATGCGCCGCCATGCCGTGGGGGTGATTGCGATTGTCTTGCTGATGTTGGCGGGCTGGTACTGGGTTTCGCCGCCGACGGGGCCGGCGGGCCAGGAATTGCAGGCGGCATTCGGTCGAATCGGCGGGGTGATGGTCGTGGTCTGGCTGGCCTACGATCAACTCAAACGCGTCCCTCCGTGGCTTCTATGGACGGTGCCCGTGCTGCTGTTCGCCTTGGCGTGGCGGCCGCGATGGCTGCTCGTGCTGGTGCCGATGGTGGTCGCCCTGGCGGTCCTTCGCCCTCGTCCTCGCCGCCTCTGATTCGCAAGACCAAGACGGCGGAATGCGGCCAGCGACCGCTGGTCCGCCCGGCCTGGGGTTGTTCTTGCCGCAGCCGCACCCGGGAACTGTGCCCTTTGCCGGGAAGGGGACAAACCCAGGTTTCAGTTGAAAACGTTCCGAAAAATCAGCCAGTCCCCGGACTCTGCATGGTTCCGAGCGGAATCTCGCGCCGCTGGCCGAATTCGACGCGCACCGGCCCCAGCAATCCGGACGGGACCAACGGATCGTTGGAACCATAGCCCTGGTACGGCTTGACGGTGCGGTCGCCCCGTTGCAGGTAAATGTTGGTCTTGGTCCGGCGCTGATCCTCGGGAAGTGCGGCGTCGCCGATCAACCGGTTGACCCAAAGGTTGGTGACGTCGATTTCCAGGCGGTTCTCGCCCTCCTTCAACGCCCCGCTCAGATCGGCCACCCAGGGACTGGTCCAGATCACCCCGAGGTCTTTTCCGTTGACTCGCACCCGGGCGACATGCTTGACGTCGCCGAGCTGAAGCCGGGCGAGCCCCCGCGCCTGCGACGCGCCGCAGTGGAACGCGATCTGGTACGTCGCCGTGCCGGAAAAGTGCTTGATGGCCGGATGGGAATGCTTGTCCCACGCGACCAGCCGGTCGAAGACGATCGATTCCGGGGCGTCCCAACCCGGGGCGAACCGCACCGTCCACGGTCCTTCCAGCGGCAGGGCGGGTTCGGTCCGTCCGGCTTCGAACGCGACGTCTTGGCCCGCCGACGTTCGGAACACGAATCGGCCTTGCTGCCAGAAACGCACGTTCACACCCGCGCTGGTCCGGCCTTCGATTTCCAGGCCTGCCGCCGGACCGGCGATGGCCGTGAGGCGGGGGGCGGAAACCGGACGCCGGAACACCACGAAGACCGAGCCATGCTCGGGAAGGGTTAACGGAACGACCGTTCGGCCATCGTCCGTGGTCCGATACCAGACGGCGTCGCGCATCGCGCCGGTTTTCGGGTCCCAAATCTCGGGTTCCTTGCCCTGGACGCGAAAAACGCATTCGCCGCTGCCCGACCCGGCGACAAAATACCAATCCACCCCGTCCGCATGGCGATGATGGTATTCCCAAGGGCCGTCGCAATCGGGAAGGATCTTTGCGTCGTGGAGAGCCTGTTGGATGGGAACGCCGGCAACGACGCGGCCCTTGCCGACCGGGCGACGCGAGGGCCGGCCGTCCGAAGCTCCCCACAACTCGCCCGTTAGCCACCGCAGCTCGTCGTCGCAGGCCGGATAGTTCTTCAAGCCAGGGGCCCGCCGCGGCCGCCGCGGCCCGAGAACGACGGTGGCCCCGTCGGCCGCCAGTTGGAGGACCTTTTTCAAGGCCTCAGGCGGAAGCGGTTCGTCGGCCGGGTCCAGCCAAAGCACCCGATAGCTCATCCCGTCCGGCAACACAAGCCGATCGCCTTGCACCGCCAGCCGCTTCACGAGGACTTCCGTGTTGATCAGGTCCATGGCGTAGCCGTTGGGCAACCCGAGGGCGGGCCGCGGCGTCTTCGGGGTCCGGTCCCACATCACGTAGTTCTGGTCGCTCCGGTAGCAGCAGACATCGGCCACGAAGCGGCCTTGCTGGAGCATCGCCTGGCATCGGGCAAGGTAGGCCAGCAACGCGCCGGCATGCTCCCACCAGGTGACATTCGGGTTGAGGTGCGTTCCGGCGAAGTAGACGATGCCCGGCTTGCCGAATTCAATCGGCGAGGCGGAAAACGTGTGCCAGATGAATCGGTTGATGCCGTCGCAAAAAGCCGAATCGGCTCCCGGCTTCAGCGCGGCGGGATAGGCCGACCAGTGGGGCACCATGTGGGTGAAGGCTTCGATCGAGGCCAGGGGGCGGCCGTAGATGTGGGCGGCCATGGCGGCCTGGAGGCCGTTGCTGCGGCCAATCTCCGGCTTGCCCGGCCACCAGAATTCGCCCTGGGGCATGTCGTTGCGGCCCCAGAACTCCAGCGCGTCGGCGTGGGCGAACAGGAGCGTGTCGCGCCGCCAGGGCCCGCCCGACTCCGAGTGCCACTTCAGGCCCACCCGATGGCACAGGGCGCCCAGCTTCGAGTAGCAGTTGTCCATGAAGCAGTCGGCCAAGGTCCGGCCAAAGTCGCGAACGAACCGCTGGGAGACCTCGGGATTGGCGACGGTGACGCCCGCCAGGACCGGGAGGTACGGCCGCGGCGAGTACCCGCGATAACGCTCGAACTGGCGATCGAAGTCCACGGTCCAGGTGGGAATCGCGCCTTCCCAGCTTACGCTGTAGAAATGGGTCAGCGTCTTGCCCACCAACGGTCCGGCGTCTTCCAGAATCGCCCCGCCCATCCGGTCGAAAAACGACTCCACCGCCGCGGCGTCGAGCATGTCCACGTCGTATTCCGCGTCCTTGGCGACGGTGAACAGAAAGCGGAACACGCGCCATCGCCCCTCGGGCGTGTCCCAGGCGAGCCGCCCTTCGGCGTCCATCTTGTCCGTCAAATCGACGACCTCCAGGGCCGTGATCGGTTTGGTCTTGCCAGCCGCGTTTGCGCGGGGGCTGGACGCGCCGGCGCCCGCCTCCCGCCACGACGACGGGTCGTTGGAAAATCGAATCTCCTGGGCGTTCGCCGCCGGGAGGGCGGCGTCTCCTCCGACAGGGTCCGAGATCCGGGCCGCCACCAGGGCCGCGTCCCAGGCCTCCGGCCCGCGCAGACGCGGCGCCGCCAAATTCACCCGCCTCGGTCCCTCTACGTCCACCGACGACCAGACGAGGATCTTTGGGGCTTGCGGACCGGTTTTCCATGGGGCGCGGAGGGCCCCGCCGCAGGTGCTGAGATTGATGCTCATTTCGAGGCCCAGGCGATGGGCCTCGTGCATGGCGTGCCTCACCAGCGCCCGCCACGGCGGGCTCATGAACTCGATTTTCCTCGGGGGCGACGGAACCAGGTGCTGGCCGTAGGCGGTGACGTCGAACAAAAGGAACCCGCCCAGCCCCTTTTGTTTCATTTCTTCCAGGTCCCGGGTGATCGAGGCCCGGGTCACGTTGGCGTTGAGCCACCACCAGTACGCCCAGGGCTTCGCGGCGTCGGGCGGCGAGCAAAACGCCCGCTCAAGGCCCTCGGACGCTTCCACCGCGCCCACGCCAAGCAGGGCGATCACGACGGCAAGCAGCCGCCGCAGGTTCGCGTGGATCCGGCTGAAAAGACGAGACGCTTCGCCGCGCGAAGCGGGGGCAACCAGGGGGCTCATGAGGCGGGCTCCTCAATGCATCGGTGTCTTGCCATGTTCCGGTCTGGCCAGGCGGCGCGCGGTCTTTGCGCTCGGCCTCCGGCAAGGGCGTCCATCCCGGCCCCGGCGACAACCGGTTCCCGCCCGGCTTCCAGCTTCCCACCGCCGGCTAGCCGCGGTACTTGGCCCAAAACTCGGGCAGCAGTTCGCGGGTCTTGGCCTCGAGTTCCTGATCGCTGATCGCCGTCAGCCGGCCGTGGACCTCGTATTGTTCCATGACCCATCGGGCGAGCTTGTGGACCTTGATCTTGCTGATCCGGTCCGCGCCCTTGAGGCCGAAAAACTCGTTCACCCAGAGGGTCACGCCATCGGCGCCCGTCTTGTCGGTGATAGCGACGCGCGGCGGGCGGCCCAACAGGGCCGTGGTGTCGAAGATGTTGTAGATCCGCTCGTCCTGGCGCAGCCCTCCCGCGTGGATCCCGGCCGAGGTCGTGTTGAAGCACCGGCCGACGAAGGGATAGTTGTCGGGGATCGGCATGCCGATCGACCGCATGTAGTCGGCCAATTCGGTGATCAGTTCCGTGCGGATGTCGCACAGATCCCCGCGCAGGGCGATGTATTCGAACACCGCAGCCTCCAGGGGCGGGTTGCCGGTTCGCTCGCCGAAGCCGAACAGCGTCGTGTTCAGCGCGTCGCAGCCGTAGAGCCAGGCCGTGGCCCCGTTGATGTGCACCTTGTGGAAATCGTTGTGGCCGTGCCACTCCAGCCGGTCGCTGGGGACGCCCACCTCGCGGTTGAGCTTGTAGATCAGCTTCGGGATGCTCCGCGGCAGTTCCACGCCGGGATAGCTCAAGCCGAAGCCCATCGTGTCGCAAAGCCGGATCTTCACCGAAAGGTGATCCGGCACTTGCTCGCTCATCCGCATCAGACGCTCGACAAAGGGGAGCACGAAGCCCTCGATGTCGGCCCGGGTCACGTCCTCCAAGTGGCAGCGGGGCCGGATGCCGGCCGCGAACGCCGCGTCGACCACCTGGCAGTAACGGTCCATGCACTCCTGGCGGCTCTTGAACTTGAGCTTGTTGAAAATGTGGTAGTCGGAGCAGCTCGTCAACATGCCGGTTTCCGTCAGGCCGGCCTCCTGCACCAGGCGGAAGTCGTCCATCGTGTTGGCGCGGATCCAGCCCGTGCACTCCGGGTAACGATGGCCCAGGGCCCGGCAACGGTCGAGCGTCTCCCGGTCGTTCTTGGTGTACAGGAAAAACTCGGTCTGGCGAATGATCCCGTTCGGTCCGCCCAGCTTCGACAGCAAATCGTAAATGTGCACCATCTGCTCGATGGTGTACGGCGGACGCGACTGCTGCCCGTCGCGAAAGGTCGTGTCGGTGATCACCAGCTCGCGGGTTTTCAGGGCCTGCGGATCGAAGGTCACCGGTTTTCCGTCGATGTATTCGACGATCGGGCCGTCGAACCGGATCAGCGGCGGCAGCCCGTAGTCGAACGTTTCTTCCAGCAGGTTGGGCTCCGTCCGATCGACCAGGGGGAAGGAAGACCTGGTGTTGTTGGCCTTTGCGATTTCGGTCATGGATTCTGCCTTTCGTCGGATGAGATGTGATGGCGGGAATACGGCGGGGTTGTCGGCGCCGGCACGCGCGCGGCGGCGCTCCGAGCGAGTCCCGCGCCCGTCACGCCGAGACCCCCTGCTGCCTGCACACTTCGGCAATGAACTTTACCGCCTCGCCCACCGTCGACACCGACAGCGCGGCGTCCTCGTCCATCTCGATGCCGAACTCTTCCTCGAAGTTCGCCACCAGCTCGACCGACTGGATGCTCTCCGCTCCCAGGTCACGGGCAAAATGGTGTTCGGGCTTGATGTCGTTGGGATCCAGCCGCAGGACGCGGGCGGTGACTGCCTTGACTCGTTCTTCGATCGTCGCCATGAAAAGCCTCCACGTGTCAGGTTGGCAAGCAATGTTCGCGAGTCCCCCGTGGGACTCCCCCTGCAAAATCCGAAGCACAAAACCCAAGAGGAATCCCGCTTGGCGCGGTTGCGGCCACTTCCGCGCGAACCGCCCCCGCCCGCGCGGCAGGCGCCGCCTGCGCCGGGACCGGGGTTTGGTCTCGGGGGGCGCTGGGGGATTCGTCTTGGCTTTCGCGTTTCGGGTTGGGTCAACCCGTTGTCGGGCAGGTCAGGTTCCGGCCAGGGTGCGCCGGCCCTTCTTGACGGCCTCGTTGCGTTCCGGGGCGGTGAGCTTGAAGATCTCGTCCCACATGGCCTGCTCCGCGGCCGTCCACTCGCGCTTGCGGCGGCTCATCGCCACCTTGGCGGTCTCGTACAGCTTGTTCTTTCCGAAGCCCTTGGTCACCACGCCCTCCAGGTACCAGGCGAACGAGGGCAAAAACTTCGGCAGGAGCCGGCCGGTCGCGGCGATCAGGGCCATGGCGCCGATGTAGGCGCCCGTGTTCACCAGGGTTCCGATCGACGTCTTGGTGTGGTCGCCGATCAGCGCCCCGACTTTTGTCGAACCGGTGTCGATCGGCGTGTGGCCGTCGAGAATCACCGACACGGTTGAATAATCGTTTTTCAGGTCGCTGTTGGTGGTCAGCGCGCCGAGGTTCACCCACTCGCCGACGTAAGCGTGGCCGAGAAACCCGTCGTGGTACTTATTGGAGTAGCCCTGAATGATCGACTCTTCGACCTCGCCGCCCACCCGGCACATCGGCCCGATCGAATTCCCTTCCCGGCACTTGGCCCCCAGGAGGATCGAGTTCTTGCCGACGTACGCCGGGCCCTCGATGCGCGTGAAGGGATGGACCTCGACGCCCTCGTCCAGGTAGATCGGCCCGCCCGCCGCGTCGAGCACGACCATCGGATGCACCACCGCCCCGTGGGCCACGTACACGTCCTTGGCGCTGCCGCGGATCGCGTTGGGCTGTTCCACCGTCCCCTCAATGCCGCTGCGCCCGGCCGCCCGGAAATCCTCGGCCAATTGCTTCGGATTGGCGAGAATCAGATCCCAGGTGTAGTCCCACGTCGGGACGTCGAGGCCCGCCGGCGGAATGGCCGCCCGTGCGGCCGCCACGAACGCCTCGATCGACGAAGCGTCCAGTTTCGCGGCGTCTTGCTGGGCGATGCGCGCGACGAGGCATTCGCCGTCGGGCAGGAACACGGCCTGGCTCGGCCCTTGCGGCGCCATGCCTAGTCCGGCCGCCTTCACCCTGCCCGACACCAGCAACAGATCGTCGCCCGCCAGCGACCGCAGATCATTGACCGGCCAGGGCGTTTTGGCCCGATACGCCTCGGCCATGTAGTCGGGCACGAAGCACGCCACGTCGCGGGCGCCCGCCTTGGCCACCAGCTTCTCCGCCAGCGACGTCATGCCGCACCGCAATTCCCAGATCGGCCGGCACAGCGCCAAGGGATAGAAATGGATCCGCTTCGGGGACGGCAGGTCCAACAGAATCAAACGCATGGAAAGTCCCCCTACTGTTTCGGCGCCCCGATGCTCTTGGCCTGAATCCATTCATAGTACTCGATCATCGTCAGTTTGCTGGCCGCCGCGCGGTCGAGATAAGCGGCGACGTCCGGGTGGAGTTGCAGCGCGCTGGCCGTGATCATGCTCGTGACCGGACCCTCGATGGCCTTCGCCACCGCGTCGGCCTTGTTCGCTCCGTTGGCCAAAAAGAGGATCCTCCGCGCCTCCAGGATCGTGCCCACGCCCATCGTGATCGCATAAATCGGCACGTCTTCGATCTTTTCGAAGAACCGGGCGTTGTCCTGGATGGTGGACTGGGCCAAGGTCTTGATCCGCGTGCGCGATCCCAAGGAACTCGACGGTTCGTTGAACGCAATGTGCCCGTCCGACCCCACCCCCAACAATTGCAGGTCGATTCCGCCGCACTCCTTGATCCGGCGCTCGTACCAGTCGCAGAACGCCGCGTAGTTGTCGGTGGTGCCCGACGGGATGTAGATGTTCTGGAGCGGGATGTTGATGTGCTTGAAAAGGTTCTCGTGCATGAAGTAGTGGTAGCTTTGGGGGTGGTCCTTCTTCAGGCCCACGTACTCATCGAGGTTGAACGTGGTGACCTGGGAGAAGTCCAGCCCTTCGTACTTGTGCATGCGGGCGAGTTCCTTGTACAGCCCCAGGGGCGTCGAGCCCGTCGCCAGGCCAAGCACGGCGTTGGGCTTGCGGTTCAACAACTCGGCGACGGCCTTGGCCGCGGCCTTGCTCATCTGCTCGTAGGTGTCGTAAATCAGGATTTCCATGGGCCACCTTCCTCGATCCACCGGATGCCATGCCGGCCTTGCGCTAGGGCCTGCGACGATGCGGCGGGGGCTCGCGGCATCGCCCCCGGCAAGCCGCGAACGCCCGGTCATGTCCGAACCGCTTAGTTTGTGAGACACGCGCATGGCTGTCAACCTCCCGCCGACGTTCGAGGGGGGAACCGCCCTGCCCTCGGCTCCCCGTGGCGACGCCCCTGTCAATTGGCGCCGACAAGGCAAGGTCGACGGGCCCGTCCGCCCCGATGCCCAGCCGTTCCGAACCCGCCGAGCCCAGCCGGCGGCAGAAACGGGTGTCGCCAGCGCGCTCGAAAAAAACCGCAAGATTGCCCGCCTCCCCCGTGCCGCCACGCGAGGGGGGGCAATGAGTCCTCTCTGGTGTCATCCGGGGGTCTTCGTCGATCGAGGCGCGGCGGCGGGTTTCTTCGCCTCGGTGGTTTTCGTGCTTATAATCTCCGCATGAACGACGCCCCCTCGAATCGCGATCAGGCAGCGCGGGAGAAACGCAACGTCGCCCTCAGCTCGTTGGCCGCGGCGGTCTTGTTGACCGTGCTCAAGCTGGTGGTCGGCCTGATGACCAACAGCTTGGGCATCCTCTCGGAAGCGGCGCATTCGGCGCTCGACCTGGTTGCGGCGGGCATGACGTTGTGGGCCGTGCGGATCTCCAGCCGGCCGGCCGATGGCAGCCACACCTACGGCCACGGCAAGTTCGAGAATCTCTCGGCCTTGGGAGAAACGGCCCTGCTGCTGGTCACGTGCGCGTGGATCGTCTACGAGGGCGTCAAGCGGCTCGTCGTTGGCGGGGCGGTCGAGATCGACGCCAATCTTTGGGCGTTCCTCGTCGTGGTGATCTCGATGGGCGTCGATTTTTCGCGGGCGCGGGCCTTGTCCCGCGCGGCCCGCAAGCACCGCAGCCAGGCCCTCGAGGCCGACGCCTTGCACTTTTCGACCGATATCTGGAGTTCGGCGGTGGTGTTGCTCGGGCTGGCCGCGGTGGCCGCCGGCAATCGTTTCGGCATGCCCTGGCTGGTGAAGGCCGACGCCGTGGCCGCCCTGGCGGTGGCGGGGATCGTGATCGGGATCAGCCTTCGCTTAGGCAAGAAATCGATCGACGACCTCTTGGACAGCGTGCCGCGGCAGTTGCGCGAGGACGTGGCCGCCGCGGCGGCGAGCGTCCCCGACGTCGAAAACGTGCGCCAGGTCCGCGTGCGCCGCAGCGGTCCCGAGGTGTTCGCCGACGTCGTCCTCGAGGTGAATCGGGCAACCACGTTCCAGCGTTCCCACGAGATCGCCGATCAGGCCGAGGCGGCGGTCCGCGGCGTGGCCCCCGGCGCCGATGTCGTCGTCCACCTGGAGCCGGTCGCCGCCACGACGGAAGACCTCTTGACCACGGTGCGGATGGTGGCCGCTCAGCATGGCTTGGGCGTCCACGGGCTGCGGATCTACGAGCGGGACGGACACCGGTCGATCGAGTGCCATCTGGAGGTCGACGACTCCTTGCGGCTCGACGAAGCGCATCAACAAGCCACGGGCTTTGAAGAGGACCTCCGGTCCAAGCTACCGGGTCTGGCGGAAATCGTCAGCCACATCGAACCGGCGGGCGAGGCTACCGCGACCATGCCGTCGCGGCGGGTGAGCGAGGCCGCGGTGTGCGGCGCAATCCAAGAGTACCTTGCCGCCTGCGGATTGACGATCCAGCCGCACGACGTGAAGGTTCAAAGCACGGGCAGCGAATTGGCGATTTCCTTCCACTGCCCGATGCCCCCCGAGACCGCCATCACCGACGCCCATCAGCTCACCGAGCGGCTGGAAAGCCATCTCCGCGCGCGGCTGGACGGCGTGGGCCGGGTTGTGATCCACGTCGAGCCCGACGAAACGGGGTGAGCGCCCTCTGCGGCCAGACGCTTCACCGTGGCGCGGCGCGCCGCGCGAGGCCGTCGGCCTCGACGGCCATGGCAAGGCTCGCCCGGCCGTTCTGTTCGGTCATCCGGCGCGCGTGGGACCGGTCTCGCAGCCACGCGATCTGATCGGCCAGCAAGTCGCGGAGCAAATCGCCGTAGCGGTGCAGCTTGGGCCGTTCGCATCCTCCGGAAAGCTCGACCATCTGGTAGACGTCGAGCGTTCGCCCTCGTCCGCGGCACGCGCGGTCCTTGCCCGCGTAGGTGGCCGAGACGTCCAGGCGGGCCTTGGGAAACAGGTCGCAAAGGGCCCGCGTGGCCGCCTCGTCGACCACGGCGTGGATGCGGTATCGGCTGGGGATCCAGTCGTACAGTGCCACGTCGCCCCGCTCGAAGACGAGGCGGAGTTCCTGGCGGTCCATGCGCCCGGTCTGGTGGAAGCCGTGGTAGAAGTTCACGAGCACGCCTTCGCCGTAGCGCACGACGCACTGGACCTGGTCCTCGAGGTCGGCGCCGGGCCTGCGGCAGACCTGGGCCGCCACGACCTGGCCCTCGCCCAGCCAACCGGCCAACAGATCGAAGAAATGCACGCCGTGTTCGATGAAGATTCCGCCGCTTTTGGCGCGGTCCCAAAACCAGTGGTCGGGGGGCAGCCCCTCGTCCGCCGCGTAGTTCTCGAAGTAGCCGTGGAGCACGTCGCCCAGAATCCGCTGTTCGATGAGCGACCGGACGGCGTCGAACAGCGGGTTGTAGCGCTGCATGAGGTTGGCGACCAGGAGCAGGTTGCGTCGGGCGGCGGCGGCGATCATCTCGTCGGCCTGGGACAAAGCGACCGCCATCGGCTTCTCGCAGATCACGTGCTTGCCGGCCTCCAATGCCCGCATCGCCTGCTCGTAGTGCAGGAACGGCGGCGTGGCGATGTAGACGAGGTCGATGTCCTCGCGGCGCACGAGGCTGGCGACCTCCTCGACGTTCTCCAGCCCGAACCGCTTCGCCGCGGCCAGGGCGGCCTCGCGGTGCGTGCCGGCCATTCCCGCCAAACGGACCCCCGGCACCTGGGCGAAGTGCTGCATGGCGAACAGCCCGAAGCCCCCGCAGCCGATCACGCCGATCCGAATTTCCCTGGCCGTCTCCGGTGCGTTCACGGTCGCATCCTCCCCCTCTCAGTGCGGCGACGTCATCGCGTCGAGCAGGTCTTGAAGCGGCACGGCCGCGAAGGTGGTGGCGTAGTCCGACATGGCGTACGGAATGATCAGATGGCCGGCGTGCACCAGCCCGCCGCAACTGTAGACCACGTTGGGCACATAGCCTTCCCGCTCGTTTTCGTTGGGCGTCAACAGAGGCTCGCGCAACCGGCCAATCACCTTCGAGGGATCTTCCCGATCCAGCAGGAACGCCCCGATCGAGTATTTCCGCATCGGTCCCACCCCGTGGCTCAGCACGAGCCAGCCGGCGTCGGTCTCGATCGGGGATCCGCAATTGCCCACCAGCACGAATTCCCAGGGATAGGTGGGCTTCAGCAGAATCTGTTTCGTGTACCAGAAATGCAGCATGTCCGAATACATCAGGTAGATGTTCTCGCCGTCCTGGCGCGAGAGCATGGCGTAGAGGCCGTTGATCTTGCGGGGGAACAGGGCCATGCCCTTGTTCTTCACCTCCGGCCCGTTGAGCGTGTTGATCTTGAAATGGAGGAAATCCTTGGTTCCCAGAAGCTGCGGGAAGGTGACGTCGCCGTCGAACGCCGTGTAGGTCGCATAGTAGCACTTCGAGCCGTCGTCGTCGGTGAACTCCACGAAGCGGGCGTCCTCGATGCCGTTGCTTTCCGTGGGCGAATAGGGAAAGACGATCCGCTCGGACAGGTCGATTTCCGGATCGTACTGGATTTCGTAGTTGGCCTTGGCCAGGGCGAGCATGGCCTGGGCGAGCGGGTTCCATTCGCGGCGCTCGAAGGGGTGTTGGCGAAGCACCGCGCCAATGCCGGCTTCGAGTTCGGCGATGGTGAACGTCTCGCCCAACAGGCGGAGCACCCGCTCCAAAAACCCGTTGCCCACCCCCAATTCGCCCATCTTCCGCTGAAAAAGGGCTTTGTCATACTGCGAGTTGGGGACCACCTGGGGCGCCGCGACGTAGCGCGACGGCTTGTCCAGGGTGATCTCGCCCGACGCATCGACCAGGCCGCTGCGGAAGCAGATCGACGAGAGGTGCCCCTCGCCCGTCGCCCGAAGGCTGAGGATAAATCGCTTGGCCCCCGGGGGGACGCCCGACTGGTCGGGGTGCCAGACCATCGAGGGGTTGAACAACGCGGCGGACTCCAGCGCATACTCCTGGGTGAAATACGATCCGATCAACAGCTTCCGGTTCTCGCTCAGCTCGCGGTCGGTGAGCAGATGGCGCCGCATGGCGGCAAAACGTTGCAAAAAGAATTGGGTCAATCGCTGATGCCGCCCGCGGAACTCGGCCAGCACCCGCTCCAACAACGCGTCCACCTCGGCCTCGCTCAGCTCCATGAGCCGGGCAACGATCTTGAGTTGACGCTCCGACTCCTGCGGCTCGAACGGCCGGAACAGCACGCGCCGGTTGTTGGGAGCAAGAAGAACGCTACTCCGTCTGACGTCCATGTCCGTCCCAAAGACTCCTTGGCGGCAGCCGGAATCGACTGCCCCCCAAAACCAACCCAAAGCCCGCCCTCCGCTGGCCAAAGGCCAGCCCGGCACGTTGCGTGCCGCCATGCCTGGCGCGGGCAGAAACCATCGCTCTTGCTGGAAAAAGCCTGATTCCAGCCTTTCCGCCTTCTATTATCGCGCGGCACGCGGAGGCGGACAAGATCAGTAAAGTCGAAACGGGGACGCAGCCAATATTGACAATTTGGAGCGAGTTTGAATAGGTTTTTGGCAGTCGCCCGCGGGGATCGTCCCCGTTTTTGGGGAGATGCTGGCAGAGGTCCCCGTGGAGCGCGATTCGCTGGTCTCCCTTCGCCCGTATATGGGGCGGAATGCGACGACGGCCAACGTGGTGCGTCGGCCGCAGGAGTGGCCTCGGGGCAACCCTGGGGCGCGACGTGGCGGCGAGGAACGATTGCGCGGGGTTTTGAGCGAGGGGCCGAGCGACCGTCCGTCGGATCCGACGAAGGCCGTCGATCAGCCGATGACGGAGTAGAAGCCCAGGCCATCCGGACCTGAATGGCCTGGAACCGACCGTATGGCGGCTAGCAGCGGCAAGATCAGCAGGCTACGCGGCCCGGGTGGTTGCAGTCGTTGCGCCGGCAAGGCCGCCTCAACACGACGGCAACGGCTCGCCGTGCGCCCAGCGAGCTGCGGGCCGGCTTCGGATCGGATTTTTGGTACTATAGCGCTACGTCGCGCCGAAAGTTAACCCGGAACAAATGGGCAACAAGAATGGGAAAGACAGGCCGCCGATTTTCCCTCCCATGTTGCCATTCGCCACAAGCTGGCGCTATCGAGTCAGCCTCTGGCGGCTGACGCCGGGCCATTGAGCCGCAACCAGTTTCCCGCCTATGTCCACCCCAGAACCCGGTTCACCGCGAGTTCCCGTTTCCGCGCGAATCCTCTCGCTTGACCAGTTCCGCGGCTATACCGTGTTGGGGATGTTCGTGGTGAATTTCCTCGGTTCATTTGCCGTAGTCCCGGCGATCCTCAAACACCACAACACCTATTGCAGCTATGCCGACACGATCATGCCGCAGTTCTTTTTTGCGGTGGGATTCGCCTATCGGCTGACGTTCCTGCGGCGGTCGGAAAGAAGCCCTGGGTGGCCGGTCTATGCGCATTATGTGAAGCGGAGCCTCGGCTTGATCGCGCTGGGGGCGTTGCTTTACGTGGGCGGGGCAGCGTTCGACGAGTGGCTCCGGCCGCCCTCGCCGCAGGCCGCGCCCTTTCTGGTTCGGGCCCTGCGCACGGAATTGTTCCAGGCCCTGGTTCATATTGGCGTGACGTGCCTTTGGATCATGCCGGTCATCGGCAAGCCGCCGTCGGTTCGCGTCGCGTTCGCCTTGGCTTCCGCCGCGATCCATCTCGGCCTGTCGCATGGCTTCTATTACGAGTGGGTGATGACCGCCCCGGGCATCGATGGCGGGCCTCTGGGGTTTCTCTCCTGGACGACGCCGACGCTGGCGGGCTCGTTGGCCCACGATTTCGTACGGGACGGCGACCGGATCAAGGCCGTGGCCCGGCTCGGCCGCTGGGGCGGGGTCTTGATGCTCGCCGGCTACGCCCTGTCGTGCCTGAACCTGGTGACGCCCCCCAACTGCCCGACGGGCAACGGCCTTGGCGCATGGCTGATCGAGCCCCCCTTCGTGCCGCCCTCCAGGCCCGTCAACCTCTGGACGATGAACCAACAGGCCGGCAGCCTCTCGTACCTGACGTTTGGCGCAGGCCTGTCGATGGCCCTCTACGCGCTGTTCGTCTGGGCCTGCGACGTCCGCGGATTGCAAGTCGGCGTGTTCCGCACCCTCGGCGCCAACGCCCTGGCGGGCTATGTGATCCATGGACTGGTCGAGCGGTTGATCAAACCGTGGACCCACCCCGACATGTCCGCCGTCGCCACCTTGACCGCGCTGGCAGTGTTTCTGGCCATTTGCTACGGGTGTTTGCGCCTGCTGGAAACAAGGGGCATCTTCCTGCGGCTTTAGTTCCGGGAAACCCCCGGCCCGACGCCGCGTTCCTCCGGCCCGTTGGCTATCCTTGCCTTCCCAGGGCTTTCGTCCAATAATGGGGTACTTTGGCTCGGCCTGCAACGGGGTGTTCCTTTCCAGTCATGTCCCGGCCGTCCTGACAACCATTGCAACCCTTTCCGTTCTTGTGCGACCCCGTCAGCCGGACGGCGTTTTCAACAGCGCGCTGTCGCGAGGGCGAGGCAACGCTGGCCATACGAGAGCCTCGAAAACCCTGACAGCAGTCCTTAACCCCCGTGTTTCCCTTGTTTTTTCGCCAAATCGTGAGAGGCCCGGTTGCCCATGAAAGTCGCCACCATCGAGACCAACCGCGGGACGATCCGCATCCAACTCCATGCCGACAAGGCCCCGAAGACCGTCGCCAACTTCGAGAAACTCGCCGCCCGAGGATTCTATGACGGCCTGAAGTTTCACCGCGTCATCGCCAATTTCATGATCCAAGGCGGCTGTCCGCTGGGCACCGGCACGGGCGGTCCAGGCTACTCGTTCGAAGACGAGTTCCATCCCGAACTCAAACACGACGGCCCCGGCGTGCTCTCCATGGCCAACGCCGGCCCGAATACCAACGGCTCGCAGTTTTTCATCACCCACGTCGCGACTCCCTGGCTGGATGGCAAGCACACGGTGTTTGGGCGTGTGATCGCCGGTCAGGACGTCGTGGACAGAATCAAGCAGGGCGACGTGATGCGCGCGGTCCGCGTTGTCGACGAAGAGGAGTGATCGACCCGAGACGTGCCACTTGGGAGGTCGGGGATTGGCGCCTCGGCAAAAGGCGAGCCGCGGGAACGCCGCTTGTGCGGAGTTGCTCCACGGCATGGCCGCGGGCCGTTTCTCAACAACGCGAAGGGCGATGTTCTGCCGTTTCCCGATTCCATGCCTGAGCGCATTGTGATCGAGGGGAAGTTCTGGCAAACTGAGTTCGTTGGATTCAATGGGCGAGACCACGCCGACCACGACGTCCCATAGAAGACCGAGACGCCGGCTCGATGACCTCGACTGGAGACCGATCATGACCCCGCGCGAACGCGTCCTGGCCACGCTAAGCCGCCAGAAGGCCGACTGCATTCCCTTCGACATCGGCGGCACGGATTGTTCCAGCATCCACGTCATTCCGTACCAGAAGCTCCGCGCGCAGTTGGGCTTGGGCGATGGGCCCATCCGCGGCGGCTGCTTGATCCAACTCGTGGCGCAAACCGATCGGCCGGTCATGGACGCCTTGGCCACGGACGTCGAGGCCCTGTGGTTCGGCTCGCAGCGGACAAAGCTTTGGAAGACGCCCTTCGGCGTCGAACTGATCGTTCCCGAGCGGTTCGACGTCAAGGACCTGCCGGACGGCTCGTCCGTGGTGCGCAATCCGCAAGGGGCGATTTACGCGAGGCGGGCGGCCGACGCGTATTACCACGATCCGGTGGGCAATCCGCTGGCCAACGTGGCGTCGCCCGCCGAATTGGACCAGTACGACGCCCTGTTCGAGCGCTGGGATTTTTCCTACGTCTACGACGAGCCCATGGAGGACCTCGCGGCTCGGGCCAAGATGCAGTACCAGTCGACGGATCGGGCCGTGGTCACGCTGTGGCGGATGCACTACCTCCAGGCGGGGATGCTCATGCGCGGCTACGAGCAGTTTCTCATCGACTTGATGACCGACAAGGACCTCGCCCATGCGCTGCTCGGCAAGCTCCACCAGGCTTACCTGCGGCGGATCGACATGTTCCTCAAGGCCTTCGGCCCGTGGTTCGACATCATCTTCCTGACCGACGACCTGGGCACGCAGCAGACCGGCATGATCTCCACGGCCCTTTACCGCGAGATGATCTATCCCTACATCGCCGAGGCGGTCGGCAAGATGAAGGCGGCGGGCAAGAAGGTCGTGATGCACTCCTGCGGGGCGGTCTCGGCCTTTATCCCGTTCATGATCGAAATGGGGATCGACGCCCTCAACCCCGTGCAAGTGAGCGCCGCCGGAATGAACCCCGCGGACCTGGTGCGTCAATACGGCAAGGATATCGCCTTCTGGGGCGGCGGCTGCGACACGCAGCACGCCCTGAACGCCGCCGACCCGGAAATCGTCCGCGCCGACGTCCGCCGACGGCTGAAGGAATTCGGCCCGGACGCGCACCTGGTGTTCACCCAGGTCCACAACATCCAATACGACGTCCCACCCGAGAACATCCTCGCCATGCGCGACGAGTTCTTCAAACAAACCCGTCCGTGAGGTATCGTGGTTGGAGGACGGCGCGCCCCTCCCGTGGCAGCCAATCCCCCGCCGGTAGCCGCTGACGGGGACGTCCCTTTGCCCGCAAGATGAACGGCAATCGTAGAGACTGCGCCATGCGTGTCTTCCAATCGCGACGCGGCTTTTGCCGCACGGCCCTGGCGACTGCCGGGGCGATGGTTCTTCCCGCCGATCTCTTCGGCGCCGAGGACTGGCCTCGCCAGGTCAACGGCGTTTCCCTGATCGACTACCATGTTCACCGCGACGGAACGACCGTCGAAAAGCTCCTGGAGATCTCTCAACAGCGGGGCGTGAAGTTCGGGATCGTCGAGCACGCGGGCAAGCGGGAGAACGATTATCCGGTGATCCTCGCCAACGACGAGGAACTGACCGCCTACGTCGCCGGACTGGCGGGCAAGCCGGTTTATAAGGGCGTTCAGGCCGAGTACCTGGACTGGATGAGTTGCTTCTCCAAAAAAGCGGTGGCCGCGCTGGACTACGTGCTGACCGACGCCATGACCATCCGCGGCAAGGACGGCCGCCGCGTCAAGATGTGGAGCCCGGCCTTCGAAGTCGGCAATCCCCAGCGATTCATGGACGAATATGTCGAATTCCACGAAGAGGTCATGGCGGCCGGGCCGATCGACATTCTGGCCAATTGCACCTGGCTGCCCAAGGCGATCGAGAAGCAATACGACCAGCTCTGGACGGCCAGGCGATTCCGCAAGATCGTCGACGCGGCGTTGAAATACGGAGTTGCCCTGGAGATCAACTCGCTGTACCTCATCCCTCGTTTGCCGCTACTGCGCATCGCCAAAGAGGCGGGGATCAAGTTTTCCTTCGGCTCGAATATCCGCGGTCCCAATGTCGGCCAGCTCGACTATTGCGTGGAAATGATCCGCGCCCTCGGGCTGACTCGAAACGATTGCTTCATGCCCGCCCCTGCCGGGCGCAAGCCGGTCGATTTGCGGAAATCGTGATGCCGCCGAGGGCGGCGGCGCCGGACGTTCAGCCCAACGGACGGTTTGGCGAAAAGGCGTGGCTCGTCTTCTTGTGTCGGGAGCGGTCGCGGGGCGTCGCGCGCCTTCACCGCAAACGGCAGTCCGCGAAAAATGCACAAGCCGGGCGATTCCCGGCGGACCACAAGGATAGGCCGCTGTCCCTCCGACCGTCCAGAGCAGGCGGAAGGGAGTTGGGGGACAAGGCTCGGGCAACCCCATGGAACCGTTCACAGGCCGGGGACTGACGCGTTTTTCTCGAGCCGGAAAATGTTCCCTGTCCCCTCACCGCCAGGGACCGGGTGGCCCCGGGCGGTTGCCCGCCCGGGGGACAGTCCCCCTGAACGGTTACAACCCCATTGGGTGCTTGTCCAGCGCCGAAAAACAAGATAGCCTATGGGGCGTTTGCCCCACGCCGGCATGTTGGTCGTCGTGGGCGGGGCGTTGAAGCTTTGGGGGGATCGCCCGCTTTGCGGCAGTTCAAGGCCCAAAAAAGCGGCGTCTCGCACTGCGGCATCGAAGGCGAAGGCTGAGGGGGAATCGGAGCTTATGGCGAAATCGCGACCAAAACGCTATGCCCTTGGCGTGGACTACGGAACGAACAGCGTGCGGGCCTTGGTGGTCGACACGGCCGACGGGGCCGAGGTTGGCACGGCGGTGTACCATTACCCTTCGGGCCAGCACGGCATTTTGTTGGATCCGAAAGACCCCAATCTCGCCCGGCAGAACCCGGCCGACTACATCGAGGGGTTCTATCGCTCCGTTCGCGGTGCGGTTCGCGCGGCGCGGAAGACGGTGGGGCTGACGGCCGAACAAGTCATTGGAATCGGCGTGGACACGACGGGTTCCACGCCCATCCCCGTCAATGAGGCCGGCATGCCGCTTGCGTTGGACCCCAAGTTCGCCAAGAACCTCGCGGCCCACGCCTGGCTGTGGAAGGATCATACCTCGCACGCCGAGGCGGCGGAGATCACGCAGAAGGCCCGCGAGATGGGCGTTCCCTATCTGGCGAAGTGCGGCGGGACGTACAGTTCGGAATGGTACTGGTCCAAGATCCTTCACTGCAAGCGGACCAGCCCCGCGGTGTTCGCCGCGGCCCATGCCTGGGTCGAACTCGCCGATTTCGTGCCGGGATTCATCACCGGCAATCTGGATCCCTGCGTCATGCCGCGGGGCGTGTGCGCGGCGGGACACAAGGCGATGTACAACGCGGAGTGGGGCGGATTGCCCTCCGAGGAGTTCCTGGGAGCGATCGATCCGGACCTGATTCCCATCCGGCGGCGCTACGCGCCGCAGGCAGTTCCGTCGGACCAGGCGGCGGGCCGGTTGCGGGCCGACGTGGCGGCCAAGGTCGGCCTCGCCCCCGGCATCCCTGTCGCCGTGGGCGCCTTCGACGCCCACATGGGCGCCGTCGGGGCGGGGATCAAGCCGGGAACGCTCGTCAAGATCATCGGCACGAGCACGTGCGACATGATGGTCGTCCCCTTGGACCAACCGCTGGCCGACATCCCCGGCCTGTGCGGCATCGTGCCCGGCTCGATCCTTCCCGGCATGTACGGCCTGGAGGCCGGCCAGTCGGCCGTCGGCGACATCTTCAATTGGTTTGCCGCCCACCTCGCGCCAAGGTCCTACACGGCCGGCAAGGACGTCCACGCCGCGCTAACGAAACAGGCCGAAAGGCTCCAGCCGGGCGAAAGCGGGCTGCTCGCCCTGGATTGGAACAACGGCAACCGCACGATCCTCGTCGACCCGCTCTTGACCGGCCTCCTGATCGGCCAAACGCTCCACACCACGGCGCCGGAAATCTATCGGGCCCTGGTCGAGGCCACGGCGTTCGGCGCGCTGACGATCATCAAGCGGTTCGAGGAATACGGCGTGGCGGTCCGCGAAGTGGTCAATTGCGGCGGCATCGCCGAGAAGAACCCCTTCGTGATGCAGATTTACGCCGATGTCTGCAACCGGCCCATGAAGGTCAGCCGCTCGGCGCAGACCTGCGCTCTGGGGGCCGCAATTTTCGGGGCGGTGGTCGGCGGCGTCTACCCGAGCACCGAAGAGGCCCAGCGGCGGATGACCGGCGTCAAAGCCAAGGTTTTTCGTCCCAACAAGGCCGCGGCCGCGGTGTATGCCGAGCTCTACGCCCTGTACCGCACGCTGCACGACAGCTTCGGCACGCCCAGCGGAACTGCAAGCCTCTACCCGATCATGAAGCAACTGATCGCCATTCGCGATCGAGCGAGAGGGCGATGAAGGCAAGACCTGAAGGTCGCGCGGCGGGACGAGCGGCGAGCCACCGACCAGGGTGAGGTGGCGTCCGCCGCTTCTCGCCCTGTTGCCATGGACTCGCTTCCCGTCGCGGACATCGGACCAACGACGACTGGACGCTTTTCCCACAAGAGAGCAATAACTTCTATGGACCTGAGCGAACTGCGGCGCGAGGTGCTTTGGGCCAATAAGATGTTGCCGGCCTCGGGCCTGGTGACGATGCATTCGGGCAACGCCAGCGGATTGGACCGCGCCAGCGGACGGCTGTTGATCAAGCCGTCGGGCGTGGATTACGACACGCTCCAGCCGGAAGACCTCGTCGAGGTGGACTTGAAGACCGGCGAGGTCGTCGGCTCCCGGCTGCGGCCGAGCGTCGATTTGCCGCACCACCTCTTCTTGTATCGGAACATGCCCGGCGTGTGCGGAATCATCCATACCCACAGCAACTACGCCACGGCCTGGGCCGCGGTCGGCCGCCCGATTCCCGTCTGCCTGACCGCCATCGCCGACCAGTTCGGGGCCGAGATCCCCTGCACTCCCTATGTGGACAACGAAGGCGACCACATTGGCCAGGCGATTTTGAAGCACCGCAACCGTGCCCCGGCAATCCTGCTGGGCCATCACGGGGTGTTTGCCTGGGGGACCACAGTCCGCGACGCGCTCAAGGTGGCCGTCATGACCGAGGACGTGGCCAAGACCGCCCACCTCGCGGCGCTGCTGGGCCAGCCTCGGGAGTTGCCCCCCGAGGAAGTCAAAAAGTGGTACGACCGCTACCGGCACGGCTACGGCCAGCCGTCCGCGGCGCGGGACGGGGCATGACGGCTCGGCGTGGGCCCCCGGGCAGCGTTGGGTGGCACGCGGAGGATCGCCTACCGCTTGCCGTCTTCCCGAAAGAGTGAGTCGTACGCCGTTTGCGTGATGGCCTTGACGGCGGGATGGGTCAGCCTCCGTTCGACGGAAATGGCGTAGAACCGCTCGCGCACGGCTTCCAGGCGGCCGACAAGCTGCACCTGGTATTGTTGGCACGTGTCCTTCTCGACCGCCGACGGGACGGGAAACAGACCCGTTCCCGCCTGGCCGAACACCTGCATCAACGCGGCGTCGTCGAATTCCCCGCGCACTTCAGGGCGGATGCCTTGCGCTTGCATCCAATGCTCGAGCGACCGCCGCATCATCGACTTCTGCGTGGGCAGCAGGAAGGGAGCGTCGTCGAGCGACGCCGGGAATCCACGTCGAAATCGCTGGGCCAGGCCGGCGACGCCCAGAATCGACACCCCGCACTCGCCAAGCAGGTGGTTGTACGCCCGAACGTTCACCGTCGGCGGCAGCGGCGAATCGGACAGGACCACGTCCAGGCGATGTTGGGCCAGCTCGCCCAGCAGTTCGACGAGCCCCCTTTCGTCGCAGATCAAATGCACGGAGTCGGGCAGGCGCAAGACGGGCTCGAGCAACCGGTAGGCGATGAGTTTCGGCAACACGTCGGCGATCCCCACCGCAAGGCGGCTCTCGCGCCGGGCGGGCTTCCCCCGAAGGACCTCGGTCAACTCCTCGCCGATCGAGAAGATCTCATCGGCATAACGGTATACAATTTCCCCGGTCTCCGTCAGCGCCAAATGGCGGCCAACCCGCTTGAAAAGCTTCTCGCCGATGGCCTGCTCGAGTTGGCGCAGTTGCTTGCTGATCGCGGGCTGGGTGAGGTGAAGTCGATCGCACGCGCGGAGAATCGTCCCCTCCCGCGCGACCACCCAGAAATAGTGCAGGTGATGGTAGTTCAGCCAGTTCATCTCGCGTTGCTTCGCTCGGAAGGGTCCCGCGGCTTGCCTGGGGAGACCCGAACAAAACCGCGGGCCGGAACGCCGGTCCGCAACACGGCAAGGGCCTCTTGTCGGCCTTCTCCGCCGGCGGCGGACCTCATAACTATTATCTATTATTCACGCGATCCAAGTCTATTTGTCAATGCAAGCGGCGCTGCATAAGAATAACATAGTGGGATTTGACACCATCGCCTTGGCCGATAAGGAAGATGCCATGAAGCTGCAAGTCATCGGCGAAAACACGCGAATAAGCGAAGCCTTGCACGATTTCGTCGCTCGGAGATTGTATTTCGCCCTGGGGCGGTTCGCCCAGGAGATCCAGCGGGTCACGGTTCGGGTGGGAGACGTCAACGGACCGCGGGGCGGCGTGGACAAACAGTGCCGGGTGGAGATCAAGCTGCGGGGGCTTGACAGCGTCTTGAGCGAGGGGTGCGGGCATGACTTCGAGTCCGCCGCCGCTTTCGCCGCCGGACGCGCCGGCCGAAGTGTGGCGAGGGCCCTCGACCGAAGGCGAGCCAAACGTCGGCGGCCGGGCACGCTCAAGACTGCGTAGCGCCCACGCCCGGCGAACCGAGACGCGGTAAAGGCACGTGCGGTTTAGTCGTCAGTCGGACGAGGGTGTCCGGGGCAGGTGGGCCGCGAGAACGATGGACTCGGCCTTTCGCCATCGCTCGGCCGTGTCCCAGTGCCTCTCGCGGCCGCCCGGACACCCTCCGGCGGCCGACGGCCCCATCGTCTGGCGGACCAGGCTCGCTGGAATCGTTGCGGAAGCCGAGGTGAACCGATGCTTGTGCTCAGCCGTAAAACCGGAGAGTCCATCGTGGTGAACCATGGTGAAATCACCATTGCCGTGCTGGGGATGAGTCGAAACAGGGTTCGGCTTGGCGTCACGGCGCCCGAGGAAGTCTCGATCCGTCGCATGGAGGTCCATCAACGGCTTCAGCAGGCGGGGATGCCGACGGGTTCGCCTCACGATGGGTCCACCGGCGGTCCTTAAGACAGCCGGGTACGCTCGGCGAGGCGCGCGATCTTCGAATCGCTACGGCAAAGGAGAAAAATCATGGAAGGTCCGCTGACAAGAGAGCAAGCCGGAGCCGCGTCGGTCGCGGGTTGTGCGCAAGCCAGGTGGTTTGCGAGCCAGCCGGTCCCAGGCGAGGCCCGGGTCGGCGATCCTAAACTCGCAAGCCCGCCCTGCGGCAGTTCTTCCTCGCGGACGCGTGAGCCACGCACCGCCGTCGCGAAAGCCTGTTGGAATACCTCGGATTTGGAATTGCGTTTGACCGCCGCCATCGCGGAACGGACCAAGGGCCGGTTGCAGGCGCTTACGGTGCGGGTCTTGGGAGAGCGAACCGTCTTGAGCGGCCTGGCCGGTTCCTACCATACGGTCCAGATCGCCGTGGCCTGCTTGCTCGAGACGCTCAGCGCGCTGGATCTCGACCACCCCGAACAAATCGATTTGAATATCGAGGTGTTGCCGCATCGCGCCGCGTCGCCGGGTGCGACCACTCCCCGCTAGGCCTCTGGCGGGGAGCGATGGCTCCGTCCCGCGGCGGAGCGCCTCGATCCGTTCCCGAAACGCGGACTTTCGTGGACGCCGTTTTCACTCCCCGACTGGACAACCGCCAAGGAGGGGTGACTCCAATGGTGAAACGCATCTTGCTGGGATTGGGAGGGACGGAGTTCACGGCCTCGGCGGTCCGCCACGCCATCGAGATCGCCCAGCGCTATCAGGCGAGCGTGACAGGCGTCACCGTGATCGACGTGGAGAAACTCGAAGACGTGGGACCGGTGCCCGCGGGCGCGGCGCAATGGGCGGGCGAGCTTCGGGAACACCGCATCAAAGTGGCCCGAAAGCATGTCGCCGCGGCCTGCGATGAATTCGTCCGAGCCTGCCAGGCCGCGGGCGTCCGCTACGCGCTGCTCCAGGAGCAAGGCGGCGCGTTCGATTTGATGATCTCCGAGGCGCGGTACTACGATCTGATGATTTTCGGGCTGAGGAGCCTCTTCGAGTACGACTTCGTCGCCGACCCGTGCGAAACGCTGGTGCGCCTCGTATCGCATGGGGTGCGCCCCATCCTCGCCGTAGCCCCCGACCATCGCGACGTTCGCCGCGTCCTGATCGCTTACAGCGGCTCGATGGAATCGGCCAAATCGATGCGGCGCTTTGTGCAACTGGGCCTGTGGCCGGATGCCCAGTGCCGAGTCGTGACCTTTCAGCAGGGGGCGACCTCGGAAGGGGCCGCGCTGCCCCGAAACGCAGCGGAATACTGCCGGGCTCACGGCCTGCATGTCGAGGAAGACTTCGTCGAGGGCCCGGCCAAGCCGGACATTCTGGGATATGCCGCCGAATGGGGGGCCGATCTGATCGTCATCGGCAATAGCGCGCGGAGCGTCATTCTGAAGAAAGTGTTCGGCGACACGGCCAAGCACACCATTCGGCTTTCGGACCGGCCTCTGTTCCTCTGCCAGTAGCCTCAAATGGGCCTTGAGTCGGAAGCGAGGCCAGCAATCCAGCCCGGAAACCCCGGCAGTCGCACGCGGCGACGCCGTTCAGCGCCGCAGGTGGCCGCCTTTTGGCTCGGCGCCGAAGGTGGCCGCCTCTTGCCTCGGCGTGCCTCCCTTCCCTCCTCGCCACGGATGCCAAATCCATTGCTCCGTTCCCATCCTCGCACGGTCCGTGGGCAGAATCCAAGCCGCTCGGGCTTGACGCTGGGCCCCCGCTTGCCGATGATGGCGTGGCCTCTTTTCCGGGGACTTTGAGAGCCGGTCAAAACGGGGGCTGTCCTCGTCTTGGAATCAGCTCTGGGGACGAGCGTGTCCCACGACTTGGGCTCAGGCATACCTCCCGCTGTTTTGCGGCCACGACCGGGCTTGAACAGGTGTTGGAAAAGACCGTGGGGGCGTCTGGGATTATCCACCATGATGATAACACTCGTGCACGCGGCCCTTTTCGCCATAGGATTGGGCATCCTCTACGTCGGAGCGGAGACGCTCGTCAAGGGTTCGGTGCGGCTGGCGACCTCGTTTGGGGTGAGCAAATTGATCGTCGGCCTGACTTTGGTGGCCTTCGGGACCTCGGCCCCCGAGTTGTCGCTCGACGTGACCGCGGCGTTCCGCGGGGCGGTGGAACTTGCCTTCGGCGATCTGGTCGGCAGCAACATCGCCAACATCGGCCTGGTGCTCGGCGCAGGGGCCTTGGTCCGCCCGATCCGCGTTCAGAAACGGCTCTTGCGCACCGAGGTGCCGATCGTCATCGCCGTTTCCCTGGGACTCTGGGCCTTGGCGGCGGACGAGGAAATCAGCCGCAGCGACGCGGTCATCCTTCTCGCCGGGTTCGTCGCCTTCCTGGGCTACATGGTTCGCTCCGCCTTGGGCGCGGAGCCCATCGTCCAGGACGAACTGGCCGATCTAGCAAACGCCCGAGGCAATCGAGGCAAATCGGCGATGATGGTGCTTGGAGGGTTGATCGGGCTGGTCGCCGGGGCACAGCTCATGGTGCTTTCAGCCGTGGCCCTTGCCCGAACCCTGGGCGTCAGCGAACTCGCGATCGGACTGACCATCGTCGCGGTGGGAACGTCGCTGCCGGAATTGGCCACCTCGGTCGTAGCGGCCTATCGCGGCGAGGCGGACATCTCGGTGGGCAATGTCCTGGGATCGAACGTCTTCAATCTCCTCTTGATCCTGGCGTTGGTCGCCCTGATCCACCCTGTTCCGGTCGCGCCCCACGCCCTGGAGTTTGACTTGCCGATCATGGTCGTGTTTGCCGTCGGGCTGGCGCCGATCATGTTTCGTGGCCTGGCCATCACCCGCTGGGAAGGTTGCCTGTTGTTGGCGGGTTATGCCCTGTTCCTGGGCCTGCAAGCCTTCTAGCGCCGGTCACCGGACTGCCGGCGGTTCCCGGACGTGCTGCACCAGTCCGTGGGAAAAAGCAACAAAGGACTTGCGGCTAAATTGCTGCAAGTCCTTTTCATTTATAGAGATGCGAGAGATCGGATTTGAACCGATACCCCTTTCGGGACTGGATCCTAAGTCCAGCGCGTCTGCCAATTCCGCCACTCTCGCTTGCCCAAAGGGATCCTGGCGCTATTGTGACGATCCTCAACGTGATCGGCAAGCCGCTGCCACGCGAGTCGAAAGGCGGGCACGGCTGTTTTGTGCTTCCCTAGCTTACTAATTTTATCTATGTCGCCATCTTAACTATCGATGATGAACCCATCGTGGATGGGGTTGTCTTGGGATAGAATAGGTCGGCGAGTCTGTGCGCAACAACGAAAGAAACGATTCGGCCGGCGTTGGCTTTGGCTTCTGGGTATCGAATGACATGGTTAACGAACGGCTCATGACGCCTGGACCAACCCAGCTCCCGGAACAATCCCGGCTGGCCATGGCTCGCCAGGTTCGTCACCACCGCACGGAGGGGTTTCGAAGGCTCTTCGGCGAGGTTCTCGAGGACCTGAAATATGTCTTTCAGACCCGCAACGACGTGTTGCTCCTCACCAGCTCGGGCACGGGGGCGATGGAAGCGGCCGTGTCGAGCGTTGTACCGCGAGGGGGGAAGGCAATTGTCCTGGAGTCGGGGAAGTTTTCCGAACGATGGCGTCTGATTTGCGAGGCGTTTGGTGTTCACGTGGCTAAGCATACCATTGCTTGGGGGATGACATTCTCCCCTGACGATGTAGCCCGACTCCTGGCCGAACATCCCGATGCCTCGGCGGTGTACACCACGCTCTCGGAAAGCAGCACGGGGGTGGCCCACGATATCGAGGCCATCGCTCGCGTGGTCCGCCAGACGCCGAGCCTCCTGGTCTGCGACGCGATCAGCGGCGCCGGGGCGATCGAATGCCGAACCGACGCCTGGGGCATCGACCTTTTGGTCGTCGGGGCACAGAAGGCCCTGATGGGGCCGCCGGGGCTGTCTTTCGTCGCCGTCAGCCCCAAGGCTTGGGCGAGGATCGAAAGGGTGGAACGTCAGGCTTTCTATTTCGACCTTCTGGCCTATCGTCGGGCCCTAGCGGACACGGAGCCCCCCTTCACGCCCGCCATTCCCCTGGTGGCCGCCTTGGCCGAGTCGCTCCGCCAGATCCGAGCGGAGGGCATCGAGAACATCTGGTCAAGGACACGTTTGCTGGCGCGGGCGACGAGGGCTGGGATTTTGGCCCTCGGCATGAAACTGGCGGCTGTTCGCCCCGCCGATAGTCTCACGGCCGCCTTCTTCCCCGAGGGGATCGATGGCAAGACCTTCCTGCGTCGGCTTGAGGCCCGCTTTGGGGTCAAGGTGGCGGGCGGGCAGGGGCTTTGGAAGGGCAAGATTCTCCGCATCGCCCACTTCGGCAAGATCGACGAGTTGGATATACTTTCCACCTTGGCAGCCATGGAGCTGACGCTGGCCGAAATGGGCCAGCCGGTCAAGCTGGGCTCGGCGGTGGGCGCGGCGAGCGAGGTCCTGGCGTCCGCGGCTTGCGAAAAGGCGAACACGCAATCACCAACCAAGTGAGGTTTGCAGAAATGCCACGCGTCATCGTTCTGGACGATTTATCCCCCGAGGGACTGAGCCTCTTGGAGTCGGCGGGGACCATCGAGGTGGAGGTCCGCACCGGGTTGAAGGGCGAGGCCTTGCGAGACGCCCTGCGGGAGGCCGACGGCGCGATCTGCCGCAGCGGCGTGAAGATCACGGCGGACGTCTTGGAGGGCAATCGGCGATTGAAGGCGATCGCGCGGGCGGGGGTGGGGGTGGACAATATCGACACGGCCGCCGCCACCCGGCAAGGCATCGTGGTGATGAACACGCCCGGCGGAAACACCGTTTCCACGGCCGAGCACACGATCGCCCTCATGCTCGGCCTGGCCCGAAACATCGCGCCCGCCTTCCAGAGTCTCAAGGAAGGCCGTTGGGATCGCAAACAATACACCGGGGCCCAATTGGCCGGAAAGACGCTCGGGATCATCGGGCTGGGGAGGATCGGCCAGGCGGTGGCGGTTCGGGCCCTGGCCCTGGAGATGAAGGTCCTTGGCTACGATCCTTTCCTGTCCGCGCACCGGGCCAAGGAGTTGGGGATCAAGACCGTCGGCTCGCCGCAGGAGATGTTTCCCCACGTCGATTTTCTCACCGTCCATACTCCGCTCAACGAGGGCACGAAGAACCTGGTCGGGTTCAACGAAATCAAGATGCTCAAAAAGGGGGCCCGGCTCATCAATTGCGCCCGGGGCGGGATCTTCAACGAGGCCGCCTTGGTCGAGGGCCTCAAGAGCGGGCATCTGGGCGGCGTCGCCCTGGACGTCTTTGAAACTGAACCGTGCACCAACAGTCCCTTGTTTTCCATGCCGAACGTCCTCTGCACCCCCCACCTGGGCGCGAGCACGGAGGAGGCCCAATCGAACGTGGCCGTGGAGGCGGCCGAACTGTTGGTCGATTTCTTCACGACCGGGGCAATCCGCCAGGCGGTGAACATGTCGCCGCTGGATCCTAAGACCTTGGAAGACCTCCGCGGCTGGCTCAATCTGACCTACCGGCTCGGGCTGCTCCTGACTCAGGTGGACCGCGCTCCGCCCACCACCTGCAAACTCCATTACCGCGGCGAGGTGGCGAAGAAGGATACCCGACTGTTGTCGGCCGCGTTTGCCGTTGGTTTGCTCGAGCAGGCCATGGAGTCGCCGGTCAACATCGTCAACGCCGAGGTGCTCATGCGCAATCGGGGCATCGAGCTGGTGGAAGAGCGTTCCAGCGACGTGAGCGATTTCCACTCGCTGGTCACCGCCGAAGTGGTCAGCGAAGATCGGGTCTCGCAGGCGTCGGGAACGCTCTTCGGCAACATGCCCCGCCTGGTGCAGAAGGCCGAGTGCCGTCTGGAAAGCTATTTGGACGGCATTCTCCTGATCTTCCGCCACCGCGACGTGCCCGGGGTGATCGGCCAGGTGGGCAGCATCTTCGGCAAGCATCGGGTGAATATCGCCCACATGTCGGTCGGCCGAGAAACCAACCAGCCCGGCGGCGAGGCCGTTGGCGTCCTCTCCCTGGACAGCCAACCCCCGGCGGAAGCCTTGACCGAAATCCTCAGCCTGCCCTCGATCGAAAAGGCCTGGGTGGTGAACCTGCCCCCGGCGGGCAAATTGCCCGCCTGGTTGGGCGGAAATGGATGAGCGCCGCCGCGCTGTGTCGGCGGAGATCGGACGTCCCTTGCGACCGCTCAAAGCCGTTCCCACGTGGCTCGGCGCAACCGCGCGAGTCATCAGACCTTCGCATTTCACCAACGTGGGCGGTTGCGCGCGGGGATTGTTTTTGCCATGCTTCCCGAGCGGCTGAATCGCCTGGGTAGACGTTGCCCCAGGCGGTTGGCGCGACATCGCGTGTTTGGCCGAGGCAATCTCGCCGAAGGACGGGGAGGCTGGTTAATCCGCGCCGTGTGATTTCAGCGGCCTCCCCCCTCGTCGGCCATGCAGCCCACGAACGCCTCGCACGAAGCACGCGTGCTTTGGAACCCGGGGGATCTTAACGGGGCCGGCGCGGGCAGGCGCCCATCAAGGCGTCCGTTAGATCACCGTAAATGCAGAACCGGCCGTCAAGTCCGTGGGTCCGCAGGACCTGGCGGTTCAAGGGGCTGACGCCCGTGAGACGCAACAGTCCGCCGTGCTCCCGGATCCGCTTATCGAGCGTCACGATCTGCCCGATCAAGTAGCTGTCCAGGACCTCGACGTCGTCGAGTTCGAGCACGAGCCGATAAACGAAGTGGCGTTCCAACTGCCTCCAGATTTCATCGGCCAACGGCGGAGTGTCGACGCAAAAGGCCTCCGGGCGTTCGACTTTCACCCACAGCCAACCCGGTCCTCGATCGACCCTCAACTCCCAACCCGGGGCTATGGCGAGCATGGCGCGACTCCCTTCCAAGAATGGCGAACGCCAGCCACCCGACCTGTGGCTCCCAGCCCATCATCATACGCCAACCCCGCGAAGACGCAATACCCCTCACAGGTAGAAAAACCAGAATTTTTCAAAAATTGCCAATCTTCGTGGAGCGTCGAAGGGCCCATGGGGCCGTTGTCTTGCGGCGGAATCGTTTCCCATCGCAATCCCAGAGCCGGCCCCTGGTTGCGTCAAACTCGCGAGGGGTTATTGCTGTAAGCCCAACCAATGAGAGGGGGGCGATCCAGGCCGACAGGCTCTACGGGGCTCGCCGACAGCGGACCAGCGACATCAGCGCAAAGGCGGTGCCGTATTGCTGGTGGTAGTCGTAGAGCGGGAAATCCCACCACGAACCGTCGGACTCCTGGAGCGACGTCAGGACATGGGCCAGATAGTCTTGATATCTGGGGCGGACCGGGGGCGGAAGCTGCTCGATGCACCGGGCAGCATAGTAATGTCCAAAGTAGAAGAAGTAGCCTGCCACTTGGAAGTACGCTTCGTGCGGGATGGGCCGTTTGCGACCGATGTCGAGCCACAGATTGCGGGCGAAGAGCCGGTCGAGCCAGGTCGTCAACACTTCGTCGGTGATCGCCGGATCGCCCCAAAGGCGCATGGCCAGGTTGCACGCCTGGGAACGCCCCAGGCTGCCCGCCGGACGATTGATCAACCGCATCGGCCGATATTTGAGGTATTCGCCGTAGAGGTAGGAAAAGTCGGGCTTTCGCTGGCGGCGCATCGAGTCCAAAGCCCGCTGGACGAGGCGTTCGGGCGGGGCGAGTCCCGCCGGCCTGGCGTCGGACAGGGCGGTGAGCACCGCGGCCGTGACGAAACTGATCGTCGAGCCGCTGGGCCGCTGCGTGTGGGCGTTGAAATCGTAATAGCACCAACCGCCGTCCACGCACTCGTAGCGCTGGAGGCAATCGAGCTGTTGCTGGAGCTGCCGCCGAATTTCCTCCGCGCGATGGCGATCGCCAGGGCGCCGGCCCGCCAAAAGCGCCAGCGCCGCGATCCCATACGCGTGTCCCCAAGTGTTGTAGATGGCGTCGGGCGTGGCGCGCCGCAGGTGGGGCAGATGGGCCAATAGCCACTGTTCGCCGCGGTCGATGGCCGAATCGACCTCCGGCGACGCCTCGCCCAGCTCGATCAGGGCCGAGAGGCACAAAGCTGTCGTGGCGGCGCGGAACGCGTGGTGGGCGCCCGGGACGGGGGCGTAGACCTCGCCCGGACGATTCACCTGAACCGACCCCCAGGAACCGTTCTTGTTCTGGGTCTTCAGCAGAAAATCCCGCCCGCGACGGACGGCGCGTTCGATCTCGTCGCGCGACGGCGGCACGATCGGTCCAGGCCGCGGCGGCGGCTCGGACGGCCGCCATCCCGACGACGCGGCGGACTCGGCCCCGGCCGCCGTTGACGAAAACGCCGCGACGGCAAGCAGGGCGACGAGGGCGGTTGTCCCCAGCGCCTGCGCCGCGATGCGTTTCCCGCCGAGAGCACCGTTTACCATGACCGCGTTCCTTCGCCGGAAAAAAATTCGACTTCCCCGCGGTGTCCCGCCGGAGGTCACCGCTTCGCGGGTTCCTTCTGCGGAGGGGCGCCGGGGGCCGTTTCGGGGTCTTGCGGCCGATCCAGCAGGATCTCCTCCTGTTCGGCCAGGCCGCGGAGGATTTCGACCTTGTCCTCGGACCTCTTGCCAACCACGACGGGACGCTTCTGCGGTTTGCCGTCCTTGCCGAGCACGAACACGTAGCGGCTGTCCTCGTCCCATTCGTCTTCGAAGACCGCCTTGGCAGGCGCCACCAGCGCGCGGCGGTCCGAGTAGGGAACAAGCTTGACGGTGCAGGCCATGCCCGGCACGAGCGACGCCGCGCGGGAATCGCCGGAATCGAGTTTCACGTCGACGTGCACCTCGAAGGCGTCGGGGGCGGTCGGGATGCTGTCCAGCCGGACGATGGAGCCAGGCAGTTTCAGATCGGGATAGACCGCCGGACGGACCGTGGCCGCAAGGCCCTGCCGGATCTTGCCCAGATCGGCTTCGCTGATCGACGCCCGGACGAACATCGGGCGGGGAGCCACGATCGTCATCAGGACGGCGTTCTTGCTGATCGAGCCGCCGCGGCGGAGGCTGGCCGCCGCCGCCTCGCTGCCCGTCCACTTGCCGCGCGTGAACTGGCCATAATAGACCACGCCGGCCGCCGGCGCTCGGACCGTCAGCATCTCCCGGTCGGCCAGCAACTTCTTCAGCTTGTCCTCGTCCTTGGCTCGATCCAGCTTGAGCTTGGCCAACTCGCGGCGCTGCTGCTCCACGGCCAGCGGGATGGCAAGTTTGTTCTTGGCGGCGAGGACGGCCTGACGCTGGCTTTCCTGCTCCAACGTCTCTTGTCGGCGGGGCAGCTCGACCTGAATCGTCTCGTCGCGGGTGGCGCGGGCCCGCTCCAGCATGAACTCGGCGGCCTCCACGGCGTTGCGCTGGCGGCGCAAAACGATTTCCTCGGTCTCTTCGGTCAGTTCGTCGGCCTTGTACATCTTTTCAAGTTGCCGCAGTTCCTCCCGCTCGTATTCCAGGATCCGCTCCGCGGCCTTCAAATAATATTCGGCGGTCTTCTCCGAGAGGGCGCGGTCGAGTTTGAGAAAGCGGGAAAGGTCCTCCTCGGCTTGTTGGCGGCGGCGTTCGGCGAGCTTGAGGTCCAGCGGTGTGGTCGCCTCGGCCGATCGCAAGTTCTCCTCGGCCAGCTTCAAGGCGAGTTCCGCGACGGCGATCTTGGCCCTCAGTTCGGCGATCTCTTCGTCGATCTTCGTCAGATCGCACTGCAACAGCAGGTCGCCTTGCTTGACGCTTTGCCCATGCTCGACCGCCTTGATCACCTCGAGGTTCGACCATGCCTCCGGCCGCAGCACGATTTCGGACATGGTCCTGGCCTCGAACGTCCCCTTGAGCGTGAGTTCCACCTTGAAAGCTTCCCGTCTGACCTTATGAGCGGACAGGGGGGCTTTGGCCGGTGGCGCGATCTTGGCTTCGGGCGGGCTGATCGCGGCGTCCGGCTTGCCCGCCGGCGACGACGGCTTCGCGTCTGCGGCCAGGACGTGAAGGGGCAACGCCAACAGGATCCAGGCCCAGGCGGCCAGGGCGAACAGGGTTCTCATGGAAATCTCCCTTCCGGGCGTAGACAATAATCCAACCTATCCAATACAGTCTGTCTCACGAAAGGCGCGATTCAAGCCACAAACGCCGATCCACACGACGGGGGGCTCCCGAGAGGCCGTTTTCTCGGATTAGAAGTCATGCCCAGAACGCGGACCGCGGGAGCGTCCCCGGCGGTCAGTCTCGATGGGAAGCGACGGCCTGAATCGCCTCGATCGCCCGATCCACGTCGGCCGACGTGACATCGAGGTGGGTCACGGCGCGGATTGTGTACGGCGCGGTGGGCAACATCAGCACGCCGCGATCCTTGAGCCGCGACGCGAATTCCGCGGCGCTTCCCCAGGCGGCATCGACCTCGAAGAAGACGAGGTTCGTATCGATCCGTTCCGGTTTGAGCCGCAGATGGTCGATTTGGCGGATGCCGTCGGCCAGGCGTTGGGCGTTGGCGTGGTCCTCGGCGAGCCGGGCGACGTGATGTTCGAGGGCGTGCAGGGCGGCGGCGGCGAGCACGCCGGCCTGCCGCATGCCTCCGCCAAGCACCTTCCGATGACGCACGGCCTGGGCGATCAGGTCCCGCGGCCCGCACAATGCGGATCCCACCGGCGCGCCAAGTCCCTTGGAAAAACACACCCCAACGGTGTCGAAATGCCTTGCCCACTGGGGCAATGCGATTCCGGTGGCGACCGCCGCGTTCCATAGCCGCGCCCCGTCCAGATGCGTGGCCAAACCCCTGGAGCGGGCCCAGGCGCAAATCGCCTCCACCACGGCGTATGGCTGGATGCGTCCACCGCCGCGATTGTGGGTGTTTTCGAGGCAAACCAGGCGGGTGCGGACGTAGTGGGCGTTGTCGGGACGCACGCACTCGGACAACTGCTCCGGCCGCAGGACGCCATAGTCGCCTTCGAGCGCGCGGGCGGCGACGCCGCAAAGTTGCGCGTAGCCTCCTTGTTCGTAGTTGTAAAGGTGGCACCCCGCCTCGCAGATCAACTCGTCCCCCGGCCGGCAGTGCAGACGCACGGCGATCAAGTTCGACATCGTTCCCGACGGTACAAAGATCGCCGCTTCCTTGCCGAGCATCTCGGCCACGCGGGTCTGAAGACGATGGACCGTCGGATCGTCGCCCAAGACGTCGTCGCCGACTTCGGCCGCGGCCATCGCGGCCCGCATCGCGGCCGTGGGCCGAGTGACCGTATCGCTGCGGAAATCCAAGAGCTTCTCAACCACGATCGTTCTCGCCGCACAAGGTGGCTGCCCGCCGACGCACTGCAACTCGATCCTTCATTATGAGCCGACCAGAGGCGGATCGCCACCAGCCCCCCCCGCTTTGGCTGAAATCGCCCGCGACGAACCCCACAAATAACACGACCGTAGCGCGGTAACCAACCCGTCTTAGGCACCACCTCGGCAAAATATCCACCCGAAATAGTGGTCCGACCGACGAGACGTTCACTCCGGACGAATCTCGATTTCCTGGATAAATAGGCAAAATGCGATAAACAGGAACCTTAAAGCTTGATTTTCTTGCGTTTTTGGACTTAAATCGTACCGATTGGGCGGATCGCAATTTGCTTGACGGATTTGTGGTTTTTGACTACCAAGCGGTCAGGCGGCGGTTCGCGCAGAGAAGAGGTGTTTGCCAACGCAATCCACATACGGTTATCCGGCCGGTACCACGGCGAGGAGAGTGCACAATGGGGATCTGGAACTTGCTCCGTCGGTCTTCGGCGAAGGAAGGAAAGTCGCGGCGGATCGGTGATCAACGGCGGCGTGCCGGGAAGCGGTCGTTGGCCAAGCCGCGGGAACTTCGCGTCGAGCAATGCGAGGAGCGGACGCTGCTGAGCATCAGCGCGGGCCTCGAGGTGGAAGAGTCGGCCGCGCTGCACGCGGTGCAGAAATTGGGCATTCCCAACGACGCCTATTTTCCCCTGCAATGGCACTTGAAAGACAGCTCGCCGGCCCGGCAGGACCTCAACGTCGTCGACGTCTGGGATTTCGCCGATGGTTCCGGGCTGGGCACCGGGGTTGTCATCGCGATCGTCGACGATGGCGTGCAAGGGACCCATCCGGATCTGGCCGCCAATTTCCGGCCCGCGTTGAGCGACGACTTCACGACCGATCTGGTGGGCGGCGACGTCGATCCCTCGCCTTTCCTGCCTGGCGACAACCACGGCACGGCCTTGGCGGGGATCGCGGCGGCCTACGGCAACAACACGCTCGGCGTCAGCGGGGTGGCGCCGCGGGCGGGGATCGCCGGATTGCGTCTGCCGCTGACCGCCGGCGCGGTGACCGACGCGCAGGTGGCCGCCGCCTTCGGGTTCAACAATCCGAACATCCACGTCTACAACAATAGTTGGTACGTCTCCGGCTACCTGGACAACCTCGGCCCGAACTCCCTCGCCGCGCTGGCCAGGGCGGTGGTGGGCCCGAACGCGGGCCGCGGCGGTCGCGGCAACATCTTCGTTTTCGCCTCGGGCAACGGCTTCGCCGAGGCCGACGACGCCAACTACCATTATTTACAGAACTACCGCTACGGGATCACCGTGGGGGCGATCGGTTCCAACGGCGTCCGCGCCCCTTACTCGACGATCGGCTCGTCGATCTTGGTTTCGGCCTATTCCGGCGACGGGACGTTCGGAATCACCACCACCGATCGAACCGGGGACGGGGGCATCAATCTCGACGGATTGCCGGCCGGTTTGAGCGACCTGACAGGCGCCGCCGACGCGACGAACTACACTTCGCAGTTCAGCCGCTACTATACGGGCGGTCCTTCGCCTGTGCTCGTGGGCGCCTCGGCCGCGGCGGCCCAGGTTTCCGGCGTGGTCGCGCTCGTGCTCGAGGCCAACCCCAACCTCACGTGGCGCGACGTGCAGCATATTCTCGTGCTCTCGGCCCAGGGCAGGGCGACTTCCACCACGCCGCCGAACGATCCCAACGACGCCGACTGGGTCAAAAACGGCGCGGGGATGTGGGTCAACCACAAGTACGGTTTCGGCCCGGTCGACGCCAAGGCCGCCGTCGATTTGGCCAAGAGCTGGACCAACGTGGGGGCCGAGCTGTCGGTCACCCGCGGCGAGAACAATCTTTCGCTCGACATTCCGGACAATAGCTCGGCGGGCCTGACGCGCACGGTGAACATCGCCAGCGGCGCCGCGGTGGGCAAGATCGAGCACGTCGAGGTGTCGCTCGAGATCGACGACAAGGTCGCCAGCCAATTCGCCGCGGCCGATTTGCAGATCGAACTCGTCTCGCCTTCCGGAACACGGTCGATCCTCGCCCGGGAGCACCGCGCGTTCCAGGCCAAGCACGGGGCCACGGTCAAGAAGGGCTACGACAACGGCTGGACGTTCACCACGAACCGGCTTTGGGGCGAATCGCCGGTCGGCGATTGGCAACTGGTGGTCAAGGACATGCGGGGCGGGCGCATCGCCACGCTGAAGAATTGGTCGATGACCGTCTACGGAACCGCACCGCAGGCGGGAATCCCGCCGCAATTGGTGGCCGTGATTCCCAAGGCGGGCACCACGATCGAATCGGGCGACGTGTTGCTCGAGGCGCCGCGGGAACTCGTGCTCCGCTTCAGCGAAGGGCAGACGTTCACGCCGCCGACCGCGACGACGGATCCCTCGAACCTGACGACCGGCATCCGGCTGGTCCGCAGCGGCGGGGACAACGTGTTCGGGACCGCCGGAACGAAGCGCGACGTCGAGGTGGCCCTCGGTTCGGTCCAGGTCGGCGACAACCCCAACGAAATCATCCTCCGCTTCGCCGAGGCCCTGCCGGACGACGTTTACCAGATTGTCATCTACGGCATCGGGGCGAAGCCGTTGAAGAACGCCTCGGGCGTCCCGTTCAAGGGCACCCAACCCAACGGCAACGAGGTGTTCAGCTTCGAACTCGACCTGCCGCCGGAGGTCATTTCCGTGGTGCCGCAGCCGGTCACCCGCGAGTACATCACCGGCCCCAGCGGCAACAAGGTCTCGTACCTCGACGTGACGCTCAACGGGGCGCAGGTCATTGGCCGGACGCTGACGGTGAGCAATGGCGCGGCGACCGCCACGTTCACCTACCGCACGAGCGGCACTGCTCCCACGGACATCATCGTCGCCACGAACTGGACCGCAGCCCAGGTGGCCCAGGCCACGAGGGACCGGCTTGCGGGTTACGCGCCCCTTGGGCTGTCTGGCGTTGCCTTGGTGGGGAACCGCCTGGAGCTCGACGGCGGCAGCGCGACGGCGCCTCCCCGGGTCGACGCGATGCCCGCGGGGTTCGCCTTCGTCGATCAACGGCTCACGCAGTCGCGCAACACGATCGAGGTGTACTTCAACGAGGACGTGTACGACGACGGCACGGCGCTGGGAAGATCGGTCCGCAACCCGTCCTTCTACACGTTGTTCGCGTTGAACGATCCCGGCACGGTGACCGACGACACGACCGTGCTGCCGAGCAGTGTGGCGTATGTCAACGCCAACGGGGTGTACAAGGCGACGTTGACGTTCGCCGCGGATTTGGACACCTACACGACGGTCGCCGGCGCCGACGCGCACTCGTTCCGCCTGAGGATCGGCAACGCGTATCAGCCCATCCAGACCGACACCTGGACGGTCACCAGCGACTCGGCCTTCGGCGACTCGAGTTTTGCCGGGGCCCGCGACCTGGCGACGGAGCCGGGCGGCGCGGCGAACTTCACCGGCGACAAGGCGCAGAGCCTGGTGATTTCGGCGTCGATCCAGCCGCCGACGGGCGACAACTACAATCTCCCCTGGCCGGGCTCGCGGTCCGATCCTGGCGTGCGCAACCTCCCGCCCAACGTCACGATTCCCGGTTCGACCCTCCAGGGCAACGAGAGCCACGTGGGCGGGGGCGACGGGTCGGTCGGCGTCGTCGGCCCGATCACCTATTCCTTCCCCAACAACTACGGCTCCTACCCGCCCGGCAATCCCCTTTATAACCAGATCACCGAGGCCCAGAAGCAGCGGACGCGCGAAGCCTTCGAGATGTTCAATCGCTACTTCGGCGTCCAGTTCAAGGAGGTGGCGAGCGGCGGGACCTATCAGATCATCACCGGAGATCTTAGGGTCATTAATCCGCTGCTGGGCAATGCCGGCGGGATCTCCAACGGCAGCATGGTGATCATGAACAGCAGCCTCCAATGGGACGACTCCTACGGCGGCAACTGGTTCACCACGATGCTGCACGAGTTGATGCACAATTTGGGCTACGTGCACGACTACGACTTGCCGCAATTGACGATCATGGGCGGCAGCGGGCCGCCGTACGGCAATCCGATCGAGCCGATCTGGCCGGGCCAGGCCGACATCATCCACGGCCAGTACATCCTGCGCCCCGACAGCCGCGACATCGACGTCTATAAGTTCACGCTGCAAACCGCCGGCACGGTCAGCGCCGAGACGATTGCCCAGCGACTCCCCCAGTCCAGCCCGCTGAACACCCTGCTGACCCTCTACAACGAACAGCACGAGGTGGTCGCGCGCAACGACGACTATTTTGGCAAGGATTCGTTCCTGTCGCTGCACTTGGACAAGGGCACGTACTACGTCGTGGTCACGGCCAGCGGCAACAGCGCGTTTGATCCCGAGGCGACCGACACAGGCATGGGCGGCCGGACGCAGGGCGATTACGACTTGCGCCTGACCCTTAAGCCCGACGCGGCGCAGAGCATCGTGGACAGCGACGGGGCGCCCGGGACCGCCGCGCGCTTCACGGCGCTGGACGGCGACGGCGACGGACTGCCCGGCGGCGAGCACAACTTCTGGTTCAATGCGCCAAGCGCGGCCAACACGCTGTTTGTCGACAAGATGCCGTCGTTGGGGACCGGCTCGCCGGGCAGCGCAACCAACCCCTACAAGACGATCGCCGCGGCCTTTGCCGCCGCGCAAGACGGCCAAATCGTGCGGGTGGTGGGCAACAACTCGCAGAACGACAACTTCGGCCGGACGCTGCTTGGCGTGGCCGGCTCGGCCAGCGGCCTGGACGGCAAGCGGTTCACCTTGGCCGACGCCTCGATGACCGTGACCTTCGAGTTCGACAGCAACAACGTCTGGACCAGCGGCAGCGAGCGGATCCGCTTCACCACGGCGACCACCGCCCCGGAAATGGCCCAGGCGATCGCCTCGGCGGTCAACCGCGCGGCGGCCAACCGGGGACTGAAGATCGCCGCCACCGCGTCGGGGTCGCGGATCGATCTGGACGGGCGCGTGGTGTTTTTCGACGCGGGCGACAGCCCGATCACCAGCACCCTCCAGGACAACCAGGCCTATGAAATCGGCTACAACAACTTCGGCCAGGCCCTGAGCGACGGCGCCACGATGGAGGTGCCCAAGGGCGTGACCGTGATGATCGACGCGGGGGCCGTGTTCAAGCTCCGCCAGGCGAACATCGACGTGGGCAGCTCGCTGCAATCGGCCGACCGCAGCCGCGGCGCGCTTCAGGTCCTGGGCACGCCGCTGGAGAGTGTCTATTTCACTTCGTACAACGACCAGTCGGTCGGCGTCGACACATTCGCCAACGTCACCGCGCCGATCAAGGGCGAGTGGGGCGGCCTGGTGTTCCGCAACAACGTCGACTACGACATGATGCGGACCGATCCCAGCCGCGAGGTGCTCGCCAACGCGGGCATCTTCCTGAACTACGTCAATCACGCCGACATCCGCTACGGCGGCGGCCGCGTGACGGTCAACGGCGCCACGGACACCTACGACCCGATCCACATGGTCCGCGCCCGGCCCACCGTGTCGCACAACATCATCAGCCGCAGCGCCGACGCGGCCATGTCGGCCGATCCGAACAGCTTCGAGGAGACGCGGTTCCAGAGCGTCAATCCCGCGGGCGCTTACACGGCCGACTACGTGCGCGTGGGTCCGGACATCCACGGCAACTATCTGGCCGACAACAGCACGAACGGCCTGTTCGTGCGCATCATGCGCGACCGCAACGGAAACCTCGTCGACACGCTCGACGTGTCGGCCACGATGGACGATCGCGACATCGTCCACCTGGTTTCGGAGGTCCTGGTGGTGACGGGCAATCCGGGCGGTTCGCTGGCCAAGCCCAACACGACGGCCCTGTCGGCGTCGGGCCGCAACACGATCGCCGCGGTGGCCGGCAGTTCGATCAACGACGGCCAGTACTTCTCGATCAGCGACGGCGTGACGAACATCGTGTTCGAGTTCGACGCGAAGACGAGCATCACCAGCGACACGGTGTACTCCCCGGCCGACTCTGTCGCCGCCGGCCGCGTGGCGATCCGGTTCCTGGCCACGGACTCCGCGCAGTTGATCGCCCAGCGGGTGCTCGACGCGATCAACCGGGCGGCGGCCCAATATGGCTTGAACGTGACGCCCGTGCTTGCCGGGAGCAATGTGACGGTCAATGGCCCGCGCGTCGTCTTCGACGGCTTGCGGGGCGTGGATTCGCCCCGGCCCAGCGCGCGGTTGAAAGTCGATCCCGGCCTGGTGGTCAAGTTCCAGTCGAGCCGGGTCGAGATGCAGCCCTCCGCGCAATTGATTGCCGAGGGAACGCAAAACAACCCGATCATCTTCACTTCGGTCTTCGACACGACCTACGGCGCCGGCGGCACGTTCAACACGCTCGGCTCCACCGCCGCGCCCGCGCGAGGCAACTGGTCTGGCCTGAACTTCATGCAGTTCGCCTCGGGCAGCCTGGACTGGGTGCGGATGTATTACGCGGGCGGGACGTCGTCGATCGAGGGGGCGTACGCGGCGTTCGATCCGATCGAAATCCGCCAAGCGGACGTGCGGATCGCCAACAGCCTGTTCCAGGCGAACGCGGCCCAGGCGGTAGGGGGCGTGACGAGTGGATCGGCGCGCAACGGGCGCGGCGGCGTGGACGCCGCGACGATCTTCGTGCGCGGGGCGCAGCCGGTGATCGTCGGCAACACGTTCGTCGACAACCAGGGGGCGGCGATCAGCGTCAACGCCGAGGCCCTCTCCGCCCAGATCGTCGCCGATTGGGGCCGCAGCACGCCCTACCAGGAAGTGGCCACGGGCACGGGGGCCCAGGCGCTGCCGATCCGCGCGTTCGACCAGTTCAACGGCAATTACGGCCCGCTGGTCCGGTTGAACCTGCTCGACCAAAGCCCGGCGCGCAACGGCCAGGGCCTCAACGGCATGGTCGTGCGCGGCGGCTTGCTGACCAACGAGAGCGTCTGGGACGACGCCGACATCGCCCACATCCTCCAGAGCGAGATCGTCGTCGACGACGTGCACCACTACGGCGGGATCCGGTTGATGAGTTCCGCCAAGGAGAGCCTAGTGGTGAAGCTCTCGGGCGCCAGCGCGGGCTTCACCGCCCGGGGGACTCCCCGCGAAATCGACGACCGCATCGGCGGCACGATCCACGTGATCGGCACCGGCAGCTACCCTGTCGTGTTGACCTCGTTGGCCGACGACAGCGTTCCGGCGGGGTATAAGCCCGGCGCGGGCCGGTTGCCCCAATACGACACCAACGGCAACGGGGCTTCCAGCGGCAGCCCCGGCCAATGGCGGAGCATCAAGATCGACACGTTCTCCAACGACACGAACGTGGCCGCCATCAACGAACTGGAGTTGTCGTACGGAACCAGCGCCGAGGACAACGGAACGCCCGGGAGGGCCCAATATTTGGGCACGTTGGCTCGGGACTTGAAGTCGGGCGACGACGTCAACCGCCTGGGCTTCCAGATTCAGGGCGCGCTGCGTTACGACGATCCTTCGGACGCCGACGTGTACCGGTTCACGGCCAATCCGGGGACCGAGGTGTGGATCGACATCGACCGCACCCAGTTCGGCCTCGACACGCTGGTCGAACTGCTCGACGCCCAGGGCAACGTGGTGGCCTGGTCCGACAATTCGCTGACCGAGCGGGCCGACCCGGCCAACCCTCAAGGCCCCATTCCCAATCAAGGCCTGGCCCGGACCCTCCGCCGCAACGACTGGACCGTCGCGGACTACTACACGACGAATCCGCTCGACGCGGGGTTCCGGGTGGTGCTGCCCGGCACGCCCAACCCCCTCGCCTTGCCCGACTATTTCGTCCGCGTCCGCGCCGCGGTCGACGCCCTGGCCATGCCCTCCAAGGGCCAGATCAACGCGGGCGACCAGTTCACCCTTCGGGTGTTGACTTCCTCGGGGGTCACGGTGGCGAGGACGTTCACGTTCACGACCGGGCCCACGTCCGGCACGAACATCCAATTCAACAACGCGTGGAGCGAGGCCGACTTCGCCCGAAACGTGGCCCAACAGGCCGCCACGGCGATCGCCGGCCAGTTCGCCGATCTGACCGTGCAGGCGGTCGACGGCTCGGTCAAGCTGCGGCGCAACGCCACGGCCTTGAAGGTGGATTTCGAGCCGATGAGCAGTTCGGTCAAGCGGGCCAATCCGGTCGGGGCCTACCAGTTGCAGATCCGGCTCCAGGAGCAGCAGCAGTTCGCCGGCTCCACGGTGCGTTACGCGAACATCCGCTACGCCACCAACGGCATCGAGGTCTACGGCCAGCCCAACCGCTCGCCGATCTTCGGCGAATCGATCGAGATGGAGGCCACCGGCGGGGCGAGCAACAACACCCGCGACGCGGCCCAGCACTTGGGCAACCTCCTGGCCAGCGATCAAGAGGTCCTTGCCTGGGGCGGGAGGATCGCCAACGCGAGCGACGTCGATTTCTATCGCTTCGATCTGGGACTCAACGGGATCCAGCCGGTCGGCGGCAACAACACCCGCTGGCCGGTCACGATCGACCTCGATTACGCCAGCGGCATGAACCGGCCCGACACCTCGATGTATGTCTTCGACTCCGCGGGACGGCTGATTCTTATTGGGCAGGACTCGGCGGTCGCCGACGACATGCAGCGGCCCAACGTGGGCACGGACACCACGAACCTGAGCGCCGGCTCGTTCGGGGCCTTGGACCCGATGATCGGGCCGGTCTATCTGCCGACCAACAATATTCCATTCGGGCTCTCGCCCACCCAATACACAGTGGCCGTGGCCAACCGGTTCCGAGTACCCACGGTGTTGGACGAATACGCGCAGAACCAGACCGACGCGGCCAGCGTGGCCAGCCGCCTGTTGCGCCGCGAGCCGGTCAACTCGGTGCGTCGGCTGATCGAGGACCACATCGGCTTCCGCGACGGTTCCGGCATTCCCCAAGGCCGGCACTTGGCCACCGAGGGACTGCTGTTCACCGTTCCCTCGCAAGACGATTGGAACTCGCAGTTCCAGAACTCCGCCACGTTCGCCAGCAAGGTGCAGGCCCTGAACGCTTACGCCGACCCGTTCGTGCTCAGCGACGTCACGCTCTACGTGCTCACCGGCAGCGACGTGCGGACGGTCAACCCGAACACCGGGGCCCAGCTCAGCGACGTCACGGGCACCGCCGCCAACCTGTCGCTGGCGCCGACGTATTCGTACCGCGATTTGGCGATGCGCAACGACGGCCGCTTGCAGGCGGTGGCGGGAACCGGGCAAAACTCCAACGCCAACAACGGCCGCTTGCAGGAGATCAACACCGGCAACGGCTCCACCGTGCTCAACAACGCGAGCGGCATCAGCACCGGCCAGCAGGACAGGACCCAGAGCAATCCCGATCAGGCGGCTGCGGTGAACTTCGATAGCGGCATCAACTTCAATGCCATGGTGTTCGACCGCTTGAGTAGCACGGCCACGCCCGGCCAGGCGACCACGTTGAACCGCTACATCCTGGCTGTCGGGAACGTCGTGGGCAATGCGTATGCAACGGGTTCCTTCCCAATTTACCGGAAAAACCTGGTTTACCTGTTGAACATGAACGGGCAGGCGGTCCAAAAGCCGCAAAGCCCGGCCGTCACTTCCGGTCCGCGGATGACGAGCGACATCCTGCCCATCGGACAGCTTGGGACCGATAGTGATACCTTTACCATCACAGGTTTGGCGTACTTGGACGACCGGCTCTTTGCGGTTGCCGACAACGGTAATAATACAAGCACGATCTACGAGGTCGTCGGCGTGACTTCCGTCGGAAACAATCCTTCGGATGGACAATGGGGATTCGATGCGATTGATCCCCCGTCGGGCACGACGTTTCCGAAGCACGTCCGCTACAACGGCGGCGGGCCGCGCTTGGGACCGGCGCTGCTCACCGTGAATAACGCGAGATTGACGGGGTTGACGGCGGGACCGAGGAACGTCGAAAATGGCAGGTTCGCCAACGTGCTCTTCGCCGTAGCCGACAACGGGACGCTCTATGCGTTCCAGTGGGACAGATCCCAAAGGACACTCGCCGCGTACAACGCCTTCAACAACGGCACAGCCAGCAGCATTACCACTGGATTGAGCGGCGCCACGGGCCTGGCGTTTTCCAACATCGACTACAATCTCTGGCACGCCACGCTGGCGCGGCAGAACGACCCGGGCCACGGCCTGGCCTCGACGTTCGACAGCAGCCGCTCGCCGGTCTCCGGCGGGCCCACCGGCAGCGGGTTTCCGTCGGCCACCGGCTCCTCCAATGGTAACCTGAGCTTCTACTTCGGTTTGGAGGACCCGCGCAATCAATATTGGACGGGCGACGGCGTTCCGGGCGCTTCAGTGGGCGTGGTCCAACCCGGCGTCTCCAATTACCTCGACCAAAGCGCGTCGATTTTCACTCCGGACAATTCGTTGCTGTATGCCAGCGGGCTGTCGGACGCGGCAGTTGTCGGCGGCCGCGGCACCTACGACGTTCCCGGCGGGGCCCACGGCAATCTGACCACCAATTCGTTCAGCCTCACCGGGTACAGCTCGGCGGACAAGCCGGTGCTCTACTTCAACTACTTCCTGGGGACGGAAGGGGGCAACCAGTACGACAACGCGAAGGTCTACATCTCGACCGACTACAATTCGGGGACGAAGACGGGCACCTGGCAGCTCATCGCCTCGAGCACGGACATGGAAGGCGGCAACCAGAACGATCCGACCGTGAACCAGGAGGTTCGCGGCCGCGGCGGCGTCAAGCTTCATCCGAACACGGGCTGGCGTCAGGCCAGGATCGACCTGAGCAATTACGCCGGGCAGGCCAACCTCACGTTGCGGTTCCAGTTCAACACCGGCCTCTCGACCGGTTACACGACCCGGTATCCCGACGGGAGCACCTACAGCAACGCCAACAACCAGACGGTGCCCACGCTCGACAACCGGCCTGGACAAAGCAACCGCTACGAGGGGTTCTACGTCGACGACATCATCATCGGGTTTGCCGAGCGGGGCGAGATGGTCACCGGGGCCCCGGCCGACATGAGCAACTTCGCCGCGGCCGACTCGCGGACCCAGTACGACGTGACCTATCCCTACAGCACGCAGTATCACGTCGGCCTGGCCCAATTCGCGCAGCAGTCGGGCAATTACCAGGTCGAGATCCGCCGCGCCGCGGCTTATGGGTCGTTCGACCCCGGTCCCATGGGCTCGACCCCCAACCTGCTGTCGCTGTTCCGCTCCTTCGACACCAACGACCGGTTCGCCAACGCGATCACCATCCTCGCGCCGGCCGGGTCGCCGGATTTGGAATGGCAGACGTTTACTATCGGCGACGGGGTCAATCAGCAGACGTTCCAATTCGTCAAAAGGGACAAGACGACACCCTTCATCCCGATCTATTACAGCGATTCCGACAGCGCGATCGTGATCGCCGAGACGATCCGCGACGCGATCAACCAGGTCTTTTCGTTCAACAGGTTGACCGAGATTACGGCCTCGTTGCCGGTCGCCACCAACCACCTGATCGACAAGGTGGCCAACCGCTACGTGGGCCGCGTGGACCTGTTCGGGGCCACTTGGGTCCACGGGATCGAACACATCGTCTACGGCGACGACTTTGTGGCCTTCCCTGGCGACTTGCCCGCCGCCTCGAACAACCGCTACCCGTCGTACAACATCGACCTGGCCGCTCCAGCCAACAGCGGCACCAAGATCGCGTTCGTTTCCGATCGCGATGGAAACAACGACATCTTTGTCATGGCCGCCGACGGGTCGAACGTGCAACAGCTCACGACCGATAGCGGAAGCGTGGACAACACAACGCCCAAGTACCTCACTATACCTGGATACGGCGATTACATTCTCTATTCGTCGAATAGGCCTGGAGGAAGGGGCGGGTACGATATCTACCTGACGCCGCTCAACGGCGCGACCGATATCTGGTCGCAGTTGAATTTGTACTTCACGTTTTTCCCGAACGCGAATCCAAACAGAAACTCTAACGAGCGTGACCCGTCGTTCACGGTCGACACATCAGGCAGACTGCACCTTGTCTTCTCGTCGGATCGTGCGGCGACGTGGGACATATATGAGATGATTGTCGACCCGTCGAAGTTGAGCGCCCTTCCCCCGGATCCGACGGCCATCCAGGTGGTCCAACGTACGAGCGGTGCCGACGACGACCGTTATCCAATCTACAATCTTGATGGGTCCAAGATCGTTTTTTCAAGGGTCACCGGCGGCACTTCGGACATCTGGGTGATGAATTCGGATGGAACCGGCCAGACAAACCTGACTCCCAACACGACGACCTGGAACGACACGTATCCTTGGTTCGCGTATGCCACCGGCGCGATCGTCTTCCAATCGAATCGCAGCGGCAACAACGAGATCTGGACGATGGCCTCCATCGACCAGCCCGGCAACCTACTGCGACTCACCAGTGACCCTGCAAGCGACGTGGATCCGGCGTACAATCTGTGGGGCACGCAGATTGCGTTCGCGTCGAACCGGGCCGGGCAGTACGACATTTACGTGATGGGCGGCGGGGGAGAGACGCCCACGGCCCTGACTGGCGTCGGCGGCGGCTTGAACAGTTACCGCTACGTGCGGACCGGGCCTGGCGACGCCAACCACCCGCGCGAGCAAGGCGCGATCCTCATCGAGTCGAACCAGATCACCGATTCCCAACAATTCGGCATCCGCGTGGACGCCAGCGCGCGGGACAACGGGCAGTCGTACTGGACGGCCGATTCGGCCCAACCCAACTGGTCGCACCCCGGCGGCCCGCTCCCCCAGGTCTCGCTCAACTGGCCGAACATCACGGGTCTGGTGCCGGGCGTGACGATCAGCAACAACGTTCTGGCGGGCAACGGGTTGGGGCAGACCTCCAACGCTGGCGGAATCCTGTTCAGCGGCGACAACGCGGCGGGCCCCAGGGCCTCGGTCCCCTTCGGCCGCATCGTGAACAACACGATCTACGGGGCCTCCGGCTCGGGCGCGCGGGGCGTGGGCATTCAGATCGAGCACAACGCCAGCCCCACGTTGATGAACAACATCCTCGCCGGACTCAGCACGGGCATCGCCGTCGACGGAACCTCGGCCACGACCGTGATCGAGGCCTCGCTGTATCAGAACAACGCGACGAACGTCAGCGGCGCAACGCTGGGCGCTTATGCGATCACCCTGGGGTCCGGCGCCCCGCTGTTCGTCAATGCCGCCGGCCGGAACTTCATTCCCGCCCCGGGAAGCCAGGCCATCGACAGCTCGCTGGACCAGGAGCAGGAGCGGCCTGAGCTGTCGGCGATCCGCCTGCCGCTGGGCATTCCCGATTCGCCGATCTGGGCCCCGGACTACGATCTCTACGGCCAGAAGCGCGTGGACGATCCGAACACCCCGCCGTCGGGCGGCGTGGGGCAAAACGTGTTCAAGGACCGCGGGGCCATTGACCGGGCCGACTTCCAAGGGCCGACGGCCGGCCTCTACCAGCCGCAGGACAACGACGCCGCGGGCACGGACCGCAACCCCGTGCTGACCGAGGTCACCGTGGTCAACGTGCGTCTGAACCAGTTCGTGATTTCGCTGTCGGACGCGGGCGTGGGAATCGACAACAGCACGTTGGACAACGTGGTGGCCCGCGTCGACCCGGACGCCGTCGTCCGCCTGTCGGAAAACAACCGCAGGCTCACGCTCGGCGCGGACTACCTGTATGCCTACGATTCGACGAACAAGCGGATCACGCTCTCGCCGGTGACCGGCGTGTGGCGGCGCGACACCACCTATACGATCGAACTCAATCCCGACGGAAACAACCAGATCCGCGACCTGGCCGGCAACGTCCTCCAGCCGAACCAGCCCGACGGAACCACGAGGTTCCTGGTGGCCATCTCCGGCTACGACTACGGCGACGCGCCCGACGGGATCACGCCGCCGGCGATCTACCCGGTCGGCACCTATCCCACGCTCCGCACCAGCGGCGGCGTGGACGGCCCCGCGCGCCACGTGGTCATCAGCGGCTTCCACCTCGGTTCCGGCTCCAATAGCGAGGATGAGGGCAAGACCAGCGCCCTGGCCGACGGCGACCAGTTCGACGACGGGATCGTCTTCACCAGCCCGCTCTGGGTGGGGCACCAAGCGAGCCTCGACGCGACCGTCTCCGTCCCCCTCACGTCCGACAATCCCAACCGCGAGGCCAGGCTCGATCTGTGGATCGACGTGGACGGCAGCGGGTCGTGGGAGCCGGGCGAGCACCTGCTGGCGGGCTATCCGGTGACGCACGGCCTGAACTCGATCCCGCTCGATCTGACCGGGGTCACGATCGCCGGGGACCAACTCTATACGTTTGCGCGGTTCCGGCTGAGCCGGGCGGGAACCTCGTCGCCCACCGGACTTGCCCCCGATGGCGAGGTCGAGGATTACGCCGTGCGCCTCGTCCGGTCTCCCGAGGACTTCGGCGACGCGCCCGACGATCCGGGCATCGGGAGCGACTTCCCCACGCGCCTGGCATGGGATCCAGCCTCGGAGAGCCAAGGGGCCCGGGCCGCGGTCAGCTTCGACGGGGGCGGCCAGCCCGACTTCTACCTCGGCCAGTCCATCGACTGGGAATACGACGCGATGATCGACCCGGCCAATCCCGGCTTGGGCGACGACCTGGCCAAGGGGAGCGACGACGACGACGGCGTGGTGGTGTTGACCTACGGCGGGGCGATCCGGGCCGGCACGGTCAACGCCGTGCAAGTGACCGTTCACGACGCCCGCTCGGGCGGCAACTTCGGCAACGTCAGCCTGTGGATCGATTTCGACGGCAACGGATTCTGGGACCCGGCCGAGAAGTTCACCGACGTGAACAGCAACGGATTATGGGACCCGGCCGAAGAACTCACCCTCGATCGCAACAACAACGGCGTTTGGGACCCGGCCGAGACGCTGACCTTCGACGCCAACGGCGACGGCAAATGGCAGCCCGGCGACCAATTCGACGACGCCAACAACAACGGCGTTTGGGACGACGCGGATGTCTTTGTCGACGCCAATGGCGACGGTCACTGGAATCCGGCCGAACCGTTTGTCGACGCGAATTTCAGCGGCACGTGGGACCCGGGCGACTGGATCGTGAAGGACAACGTGGTCTACAAGTGGTTCCAGCCGGCCGGCTCCGTCGGCGTCACCTATGCCGACGCCGGTCCGATGCGCACGTACGTGTTCAGCTTCGTCGCGCCGTGGGACACGAGCCCGAAGAACAGCTTCATGCGCGTGCGATTGAGCGACGTGGCGGGCGTCGACGTTTCAGGGCCGCCCGCGGGCGACGCGGCCCCGTTCGGCGAGATCGAGGACTACCCCGTCGCCATCAAGGACATCCCGTTCGACTTTGGCGATGCGCCGAACACGGGGGGTTACAACTTCCCGACCACTTTGGCGAACAACGGGGCCCGGGCGGCGATCGACCCGAACTTCCGGCTGGGGGCCTACGCCGACTTCGAGGTCGCCGACACGTTCACCGACAACAATCGGAACGGGACTTGGGATGCCGGCGAACCGCTGATCAACGACTGGAACGGCAACGGCGTTTGGGATCCCGCCGACGCGATCCCCAATCCAACGGCCACCGGCGACGACAACACCCCTGGCGGCGATCGAACGAACGGTCTGAACCCGCTCGTCCCCCCGCAAAACGACGAGGACGGCGTGCGGATCTACAACCCCTTCGTTCCCGCCAACGAGTTCAGCACCTTCGTGGCCGGCGTGGTCAACACGCTGAACGTCACGATCTTCAACCCGGCGACCGACGTCTGGGGCACCGTGCGGACGCCGCAGAAGCCCTACCTGAACGTCTGGATCGACGTGGATCGCAACGGCCGATGGGACGCCGCGGAGCAGGTCATCCGCGACAACGTGCTCCTGGCCAGGTTCAGTCCCACCGGCGCGGACGTGGTCATTGTGCCGGACCAAGCCGGGGCGCCCGGCGGCGATTTGACGCAGATCCCGCTCCTGATGCCGTGGGACGCGAGCCAGGGGACAGCGTTCCTGCGCGTCCGCCTGAGCGACCAGGCGCTGGAGCCGTTGGGCGCGGGAATCGCGGGTCCCGACGCCGGGGTCCCGCCCGTCGTCGGCGAGGTCGAAGACTACCGCGTCACCATCCTCCCGCCGCCGATCGACTACGGCGACGCCCCCAGCGGAATCGCCGGCTATCCCAATTATCCGACCCCGCTGGCCAGCAACGGCCCGCGAGCCCTCTACGACCCCGACTTCCGCCTGGGGAGCAACATCGACTACGACAACTTCGACGGCACGAGCCTGATCACCGGCGGCGGAGCGCGGATCATGCCGCCGGCCATCGTGTTCTCCTCGAACCGGACCGGCACGGACCAGATCTACATCATGAACGCCGACGGCACGGGCCTGCGGCAACTGACCACGCCGGCCATGTTGCCGGGCAGGAACTCGTACCCCGTGCTCAGTCCGAACGGCGCCAAGATCGCCTTCCGGAACGAGAGCCCCACCGGCAACGACGAGATTTACGTGATCAACGCCGACGGGATGGGACAACCGGTCCGTTTGACCAACACGGCGGATACGATCGACGACACGTTCCCCGCCTTCAGTCCGGACGGCTCGAAGATCGTCTTCCAGACGAACCGCGACGGCAATTACGAGATCTACACGATGAACGCCGCCGACGGCAGCGGACTGAGGCGACTGACCACCAACGCGGCGGAAGACGCGCGCCCGGTCTTCAGCCCGGACGGAACAAAGATCCTCTTCCAGAGGCAGCTTGCCCCCGGCAACTTCGAGATCTACGTGATGAACGCCGCCGACGGCACGAACCTGACGCGGCTGACGAACAACACGGTCGACGACGTCACGCCGAGCTTCAGCCCGGACGGCAGCAAGATCATTTTCGCGTCGAACCGCGGGGGGAACTTCGACATCTACACGATGAATCCGGACGGGTCGTCGCCGGTCCGCGTGACCAACGACGCCGCGCTGGACGAATCCCCCGTCTTCAGCCCCGACGGGACGAAGATCGCCTTCCAATCGGATCGCGACGGCAACACCGAGATTTACGTGATGAACGCCGATGGGAGCGATCCGCGGCGGCTGACGTCAGACGTGGGCATGGATCTCAAGCCCGCCTGGGGACCGAGCGTCGACCCGGCCAAGGCGGGCCTGGGCGACGACCTCACGCCGGGCGGAAAGGTGAATCCCCCCGCCTCGGTTTACGACGACGAGGACGGCGTGACCTTCGCCGTTTACGAACTTACGGGGATCGAATCGGGCGCGAACCGGGTGGGCGTTCTCTACTCCGGCAAGGACAACACGATCACCGTCACGGTCTACAACGCCCTTGGCATTCCGGCCTACGTCAATGCCTGGATCGACTACAACCGGGACGGCGACTTCGTGGATACGTTCGCGGGCGGGCTGGCCTCGGAGAGTCTGTTCCTCGATGAACGCGTCAGCGTCGCCAACGGCTGGACCGACCTCGGCGGGGGCCAGTGGACCAAGAATTTCAATATCGTGGTCCCCTGGTTCATCAATGTGACCGAGACCGGACAGAACGACACGTTCTTGAGGATTCGGCTGTCCGAAACGGCCGGCGCGGCGAGCACCGGGCCCGCGGCCGGGCAACGTCCCTATCGCGGCGAGATCGAGGACTACCATGTCCGCATCGTCCAGCCGGAGGTCGATTTCGGCGACGCCGGAACGGCGGCCAACGGTACGGCCTATCCGACCCGGAACATCGCGGTGGCCGGTTCGGGCAATACCCTCAACAACCGCGGGGCGCGCAATCTGGTCAGCCCGAATCTGTACCTCGGAAACTCCGTGGACTCGGAACTCGACGGCCAGCCCAGCAGCGACGCGTCGGGCGATGGAAGCGACGAGGACGGCGTGCGTTTGGTGACCTACGGCGACCAGTTCGAGGTCCGCGCCGGGGTGGACAACATCCTCCAGGCGACGGTGGTCAACACCACCGGTCGGCCGGTCTACTTGAGCGCCTGGATCGACTACAACCGCAACGGGAGTTGGTCGGATGCGGGCGAGCAGATCATTGTGGACCAGCCGGTGGTCAATGGTCCGAACTTGTTCCACTTCACGCCGGCGTGGAATGTTCCGACAGGAACGACAGCTTTGCGCGTGCGGCTGAGCGACGGGACGGGGTTCCTGTCGACGGGGGCGGGAGCGGCTTCGCCGGGCGGGAACTATTCGGCCACCGGGCTGTACCTGCCGCAGGGCGAGGTGGAGGACTACCAGATCACCGTCCGACAGCCCCCGCTGGACTACGGCGACGCCAACGCCGGCGCATCGGCGCTGTATGACCCGGACTTCCGCTTGGGCGCCTACGTGGATTTCGAGGACACGCCGTCCACGCCCAGCGCCGCCGCCGACGGCGACGATTTGACACACAACACGGTGGGCGATCAGACGGTCTGGGGTCGCAACGACAACCAGACGCTCACGTTCATCGCGCCCGCGAGCACGGACGATGAAGACGGGGTCTCGGTGAGCAACGATTACATCGGTGCTCCGCTAACATTCGTGGCGGGCGTGAACAACACGTTGACGCTGACGATCGCCAACCCGGCGTGGGAGAACAACGACAGCGTGTTTGGCCGGGCGCGGACGCAGTTGCCCACTTACGTGAGCGTGTGGATCGACCTGGACGGAAACGGCGTGTGGGACGACACGCCGGGCAGCCGCGAGCGCTTGATCGTCAACAACGACCTCCAGGCGGCGTACAGCGCGACGGGCGCCATCCAGGCGGGGGTGCTGCCGGCGACCGCCAACGGGACGACCAACGTGACGTTGGTGATGCCGTGGGACGTGGCTCCGCGGACGACGACGATGCGGGTGCGTCTGAGCGCACAACCGGTCCAGGGGCCGACGGGGGCGCCGGCCGGCGCGCCGATTCGCGGGGAGGTCGAGGACTATCAGGTCACGATCGTTCAGTTCGCGGACTTTGGCGACGCGCCGGACACGGCGGGCCGGTACCCGACGCTCAATGCCAGCAACGGGGCGCGGAACTTCGTCGACCCGCGTGGGGCCTTGCTCTACTTGGGAGCTAACAACGTGGACACGGAGTGGCCCGGCTACGCCAGCGTTAACGCCGACGGCGACAACGTCAACGGCCAGAACGACGAGGACGGCGTGCGTTTGGTGACCTACGGCGACCAGTTCGAGGTCCGCGCCGGGGTGGACAACATCCTCCAGGCGACGGTGGTCAACACCACCGGTCGGCCGGTCTACTTAAGCGC
>Ga0101944_10000784_pt1 | contig 84317 bp, 53 predicted proteins | sample DewCreD2012metaG_FD_75245 | JGI IMG/M metagenome (GOLD analysis project Ga0101944, IMG submission 75245) | Hot spring sediment bacterial and archeal communities from British Columbia, Canada, to study Microbial Dark Matter (Phase II) - Dewar... ... | reverse complement strand
AACCTGGATTCCGCAGTTGGAAAAGAGCGGGGAAGTTGGAAACCACAGATGAACAACGATGCACACCGATGCTGAACAGAAATGGCCTTCACCCGCCGGGTGCAAGCCTCTGCATTCGCAAATCTTTGGCATCCGTGTCCATCCGTGTTTATCCGTGGTTGAACTGCGGTTTTTAGGTTTAATTACTTTTCTTTTGCCCGTTTGGCCAGCCATTCCTGCGCGCGCGTCCGCAGCGTTGATCGCTCCTCGGCGGTGAGGCCGGCGGGGTCGAAGCGCAGGCGATAATGCAGCAGGGCCAGATCCTCCAGTTCTCGCGCATCTAGCGGCAGGTTGGGGCGAATCCGGCCCAACCAGGCGAACACCGGTTCGCTGAAGCGCCGACCCAAACCGGCTTGGGAGAGATATTTCTCCACCAGGTAAAACTCGGAGTCGGCGCCGGGTTGCGCCGCGAAGGCAGCGGCTGCGGCAGCAGCCCCGCCGCCTCGCCGCCAGCGTTTCCGCCAGACGAAGCGGATAACCATGATCACCAGGACGACGGCGAGCAGGTAAAAGACATATTGCCGAAGGTTGCCCTGGCCCCAGCGCAGTTGGGAGAATTGATACCAGAGCCAGGAAAAGGCGTCCTGCACCGGTTCCCAAGCGGAGCGTTCTTCCTCTTCCATGGCCAGCCAGTTGCCGGGGGTGGTGTCAAGTTCCCGCCAAAGACCGCGGGCGCGGTCGTAATAGACGCACCAGGCATGGGCGTGGCGGCCGCGGACCACCCAGCGGTTGGCGCCGGCGCTTTCCTGGACGGAATAGCCGACGGTGTAGCGGGCCGGGATGCCCGCCAGGCGCAGCAGCAGCACGGTGGCGGTGGCGAAGTATTCGCAATGACCGGTGCGGTTTTGCAACAGGAACCGGGCCATGGGAGTGTTGGTCCGGGCGTCGGGCGAGGCGGCAGCAGGGTCTTCCTCCTGAAAAAGGCTGTAAGTGAAGTGGCGGGCGAAAAAACGGGCGATAACCTGCGGCTTCTCGGCGTCCGGGGCCTCGTGCAATCCCATTTCCAAGGCGACCGCGGCAAGGGCGGGGATTTCGGCGGGGGCGATGCTCAGGTCGTTGGTGGCGTGCGGCCCGCCGTCGAAGGTGCCGTCGAGGCCGTAAGTCGCGGTGTATTTGACCAGTCCCGGTCCGGCGTCCACGCGGACCGTGGCGACGCGGTTGGTTTTGAGGTCGAAGACGCCGAGATGATCGGCGCGTGCGAGCCCGTGCGGCACGGCCAGCAACCCCCGGCCGCCATCGAGGTAACTGGTGACGATTACGACGTTGGAGGCGGTGGACGGCCGGAAAATCCAGGAGGTTTCGTTGGTTTCCCAGAAGAGGTTCTGGAAATCCTTTTGCCCGGCGGCGCAGTGCCAAGCCGGGGATTTGAAAAGGTTGTAGGTGGCCTCGCGCAGCAGCGGGGTCATGGGCGAGCCGGGCGGCGTCTCGACGCGCAGCACGATTTTACCCGAGCCTTTGCGCCGGCCCACCTGGCCGATGGCGGTGCGGCTTTCGGTGGCATCGAATTTTCCCACGCCCAGGTTGCTCAACCAGCGGACGTGGAGGTTTTGCACGACTTTTTGCAGGTTGCGCAAGGCGAAAGAGCCGACAAAGCCGAGGCCAATTGCCAGCACGACGACGCCGGCCCAGACGGGCAGGGCAAAGCGCGGCGAACGCCGGCTCCAGAGCGCCCAGGCGATCAGCACACTGACGCCCGCGTAGAAAAGGTAATGCTCGTGATTGACGGTGCTGGTGGAGAGGAGGCAGACAAAGAAGTAGGGCCAGGCGGCGTTAAGGCCACGCCCCGGCTCGGCGGCGGGCTTGCGCCGGGCGGCCCGGCGGCGGAGGAACCAGGAGAAAGTGCGGAAATCCAGGCGCTCGCGGTTGCTCCACGCCTGGGCGGCGACAAACGGGAAGAAAATCATCGGCAGCCATTGCAGGAAGACGATTACCATGGCCGCCGCCTTGTTCATCGCCGAGCTGCGCTCGCTGAAAGAACGCGCGCCGAAAAAGCCGGTGACGGCGCCAACGCCCTCGCGGGAGGCGAAGGCATAAGCGGCCGCCCCCAGGAACAACAGGACGGTGATATTCCAAAGCTGGTTGAATTCCTCGCTGGAGAAATCCCAGCGCGCCCGGCTGAGGCGGGAGAACTCCAGGGCCGTTCCAAGCAGCAGGCCAACCACCAGGAAACCAGTCTGCCAGCCCCAAAAAGCGAGCGTCGCCCCCAGCAGTAATGGCGGCGTCCTCATGCGCCTCCTCCCAGCCGGGCCAGTCCCTCTTCAACTTTGCCGGTCTCCAGGACCTGGAACACCCCGGGCTGATCCCGCATCAAGCCCGGCTCGATTTTCCCCGCCTGCCCCTCTTCGGCCACCACCAGCACGCGCAGGGGAACCTGGAGCAGTTTGAGCCGGCGCACCAGCTCCTGGCGCGGGTCGTCCCATTGCAGCAGCACCAGGATGCAGCCGCTGACCAGTCCCGCATGGTTCAGCACGAGGTCGCGCAAATCTTCAAAAGGCCGGTCCAAACAGGCCCGCACCCCCGCCAGCACCTCGAGCATTTGTTCGGTGTGCGCCACGCCGCGGCCCACCGTGAAGCAATAAGCCTGCGCGCCGACAAACAGCAGGTCGAGCAGCGATTCCTGCGTCTCGACGGCGCAGGCAAACGAGGCCGCCACCGACACCGCCTCCTCGAAGCGGCGGCTGTCCGGCGCATCGCTGAAAGTATCCAGCACGAGGGCGTGCCGGACAAAAAACTCGTCCTGGTATTCCTTGACGATGGGCTTGCCGGCCTTGGCCCAGCTTTTCCAGTGGATGCGGCGCAGGGGGTCGCCGGGGCGATAATCGCGCAGGGAGACGAACTCTTCCGATTCGCCGATGGAAGCGGCGAGGGCGACGCCGCCTTGCTGGTATTTGTGGGTTCCGGGCAGCGCGAGAGCCGGAATGAAATAGCGCTTGGGCAGGATTAAAACCGTGCCCGGCAGCGGCTGACGCCGCTGCGCCTTGTACAGGCCCAACGGGTCGGGCCGGCCCACTGACAACCCGGTGAAGCGGACCACCCCCCGGCGCAGCGGCAGCAACTCCAGCATGACTTCCGTCTCGCCGCCCGGCGGCAGCGCGGGCACCTCCGCCTCCTTCACCTTGCCCACGTCGCGCGGCATTTTTTGGGGGGCTTTGGTCAGGCGGAAGGAGCCGATTTGGCGGTCATCCGCCTGGATTTGCGCGGTGAACTCCGCAAGGGTGGGGCGGTGGTCGGCCAGCTCGTCCATCACCAGCAGCCCCTTTTGGAAACGGCCGCTTTCGTTGCGCAACACCAGGTGGTAAGAGAGCGGCAGGCCGACGCTGCCGAAGCGCGGCAGGATTCGTTCGGCGGCAAAGCGGGCTTGGAAGCCGATCGAGCCCAGCAAGGCGACCAGCAACACCGCCAGCAGCAGGCAAAACAACTGGTGAGTCAGAGAAACCTCAACGTCCACGCCGGCGATGGCCGCCACCACCAGTCCGCCCAGCAGGGCGCGGCCCGCCGGGGTGAAACGGCGCGTGACCCAGCGCAGCAGGCCGGTCCATAAGCGGTAAATACGGTAGGCGAGGCGATACATGGGGCTTTACTGATGAGCGCCGGGGATAAACGACACGCGCCCCCTCACCCTGCCCTCTCCCCCCAGGGGGGAGAGGGAGAACGTCGCGCACAGTGACCAATTGGTGGGTTGCATTCCGGAGACTATGCATTAAGCCGGGGCGGGGATTTTTTTCAGCACCTCGCTCACGATGCCGCGGGCGGTCTGGCCGGCAAACCGCGCCTGGGGGTCCATCACCAAGCGATGGGCGAGCACGGGCACCGCCACTTCCTGCACCTGCTCGGGCGTCACAAAATCGCGCCCGTCAAAAAGCGCCAGGGCCTGCGTTGTCTTCATCAGGGCAATCGAGCCGCGCGGACTGGCGCCCAATTGCACGCCAGCGGCGGCGCGGGTGGCCCCGGCCAGGTCCACGATGTAGCGTTTCATCTCGTCGCTGATGCGCACCTGCTGGGCGGCCTTTTGCAGTTCGCGCACCTCAGCCAGCGTCGCGCAGGCTTGCAGCTTGTGGATGGGATGGTTTTCCTCCTGCGCGGTGAGGATCTCCACTTCCTCGGCCGGCGTGACGTATCCCAGTTTGAATTCCATCGCGAACCGGTCCATCTGCGCTTCCGGCAGGGGATAGGTGCCGCGAAATTCGACGGGATTCTGGGTGGCGATCACAAAGAACAGTTCGGGCAAATCGCGACGCATTCCTTCCGCGCTGACCTGCGCCTCGCCCATCGCCTCGAGCAGCGCCGATTGGGTGCGCGGCGAGGCCCGGTTGATTTCATCGGCCAGCAGAATGTTGGTGAAGACCGGGCCCTCGACAAAACGGAATTGCTGGTTCTTTTGATCGTAGATCGAAACTCCCAGGATGTCCGAAGGGAGCAGGTCCGGGGTAAACTGAATGCGCTTGAATTGCGCGTCAATCGAGCGCGCCAGGGCCTTGGCCAGCGTCGTTTTGCCTGTGCCAGGGTAATCCTCCAGCAGCACATGGCCACCGGCCGCCAGGGCGGCCAGCAGCTTGCGGGTGGCGGCGGCTTGGCCGCGCATCACCCGGGCGATGTTGTCGGCGATTCGTTGGTAAATTGCCCGGGCTTTGCCGGCCTTCAGTGCGTCGCTCATGGCCTGTCAAGTGTCTGATTTGATCTTCCGCCGCTTTGCCCCTCGGGTTTTCTTCCCCAAGGCCCTGGAGGGGACGGTAGCGGAGTCGGCGAAAAAGCCAATTGCAAAAAGGGCGAAAACCGCTATTGTTTATGGAAAATTTTATTATGAAACATATCCTCAGTCCGGTGTGGGCCCGCGTTTTTCTTTTCTCCCTGATCGGCTTGCTCTCGCTGCAAGCACAGCCCGGCGGCCCCCTGGGCGGCGGGACGCCCGGCATGAACATGGGCGGCGTGGACGCCTTCCTGACCAAATTTTTCGGCGAGGTGCAGGCTTTCAGCGCCACGGCGGAAATGACAATCAAGGGCAAAGGGGAAAACATGACCATGCCGTCGGAATTCGCCATGCTGGACGGCAAAATGCGCATGGACATGGACTTGGGCAAGGTGAAGGGTGACGGCATGGCCGCCGCCATGGGGCCGCAGTTGAAACAGATGGGCATGGACAAAATGGGCACCATCACCGATCCCAAGAAAAAGGAAATCCTGTTAATCTATCCCGGCTTGAAATCTTACGCCGCCATGGCGATTCCCAAGGCGCAGGCGGAAATGATGGATAAGGAGCCCAAGGTGGAAAAACAAGAGGTAGGCAAGGAGACGGTGGATGGCCATCCTTGCAAAAAAATCAAATACACCATCACCGATGACAAGGGCAAGAAGCAGGAGGCGCTCGTGTGGACGGCCACCGACCTGAAAGAGTTCCCCGTCAAGATCGAATCCGGCGCCGAGGGCATGCAGGTCACCATTCTTTACAAGGACATCAAGCTGGAAAAGCCTGCCGCCAAGCTATTTGAACCGCCCGCCGAATTCACCAAATACGACAATGTCCAGGCGCTGATGCAAGGCGCCATGATGAAAATGATGGAGGGGCTAAAATAAGCAGACCGCCGGAAGAACAGCGGGCGCCGTTGCCGGCGCCCGCCGCAACCCAAACAACCAAACGCCTCCTTTTCCCCCTTACAGGCGGGCGAAAAACACGTCCGGTTTCCCGGCATGTCGGGGAGCGGCATAGCGGGATCCGCTCACCCTCCATGCTATCTTAGACGGCAGCCGGAAAAAATTTGTTCATATAATTGCGTTTTTTTTGATTCGCATAGACGGGGTGCAAAGGCCGCCGGCGCTCCAGCACCGCGCGCACCCCCGCTAATCCATTTTCGATCGCCGGCATGGTAGGGATTTGGTAGTGATTCAATAGACAATTTAGGGTTCTTCGATGTTTTCGGTGGAATTGCCGGAAGCGAATTACGATGTATAACGTCAGGCTTGGGGTTTTCGATAGCGCGGTTTCCCCTCACCCCCTACCTGCGCCCGCCTGCCGAGCGGTGGGCAGGCCGCGGGCGCGGCAGGCAGGCGTCCCTCTCCCTAGGGGAGAGGGAGACGCGTTCGCCAGTGCTCGAAGTGGTCAATATCTGCGGTTTCACAATGCGCCGCCAGCGATGTTTCCCTCTCCCTGGGGGAGAGACTTTCCCGAAAGCTGGTTTCGCGCATTGTCCCCCCTGAACCGTGTAGGAGCTGACGTAAGGAGGCTCAAATTTCTTATCCCTTCGCGTGATCGCAAGAATATCAGAGCCTCCTTACGTCGGCTCCTACAATCAAGGGGTTCATGGGGAGGGATCAAGGGTGAGGGGAAAAGGCGCCAACGAATACAAAAGGTTTCCGTTGTCAAACAGCGGGCTGAACAATGCTCCTTGCCCCGCCTTTACCCACTGGAAACGTCGAGGAACCCAATTTCATAACCCGGGACGACTCAACGGGGGCCCTGATTTATCGCAAAGAAGGTGGTGACCGAGCCGCCCGGCGGTTCACAAACCAGCACCCCGTCGGTCAACGCAAAGGCCCCGAGGGGGGCGAATTTCTCTTTCAAATCATCGGTTGTCCGAAAAGCGTTAAAGAAACCGCTGGCGCTTCCTTTAATGCGCAGACTGACTTTCTTGGTTTTACCCAGATTAACCAAAACGATCGCGTCCGGATGCCGCGTGCCATTGGACGCGAAGGCGAGCACCGCTATTTCCGAGTCCATCGCCGTGGAGCGGGCCACCGCCATGCCGGGCTGGCCGGCGCGCGCGGCTTGTTGGTAAAACCAATAGCCGCGGCGGACTTCGCAGGTTCCATCTTCGCGCACGGTGAAGGCGGAGCCGGGATTGGGATCGCCCCCCACCCATTTGGGGGGACGTTGGATGCCGGCCCACGGAATGATGCCGTTCACCTTGGCCGTGTAGATATTGCCATGATGTTCCTTGATGTTCGCCGCGTTCATCTGACTCCAACTTGTCGAAGTCACCCAGGCATGAAGCTCCGGTCGCTGGGCGCGCAGCTTGTCAGTGCCCGCGCTCTTGTGTTCGCCAAACCAGCGCCCGTAGTTGCCGGCATAGAACCCATGCGAGGTAATCAGCCCCAGCTTTTGCAGCGCCTCGGTGTCGTCAGCTATCGCGTCCGCGTAACCCCAGGTGTCCCACCGATACCAGTTGGTGTTCTCCCCGGGGGTGACGCCAACGTCGTGAAGCCCGGCGGCTTTCAACTCCTCCGCCACGAGCTTTATGAACTCAACCACCTGCTCCGGCGGCCAGAACAGGTTGTAGTCGTGCCCCTTGAAATCCGTCAGACCGGACTTTGGCCAGCGAAACCAATCCTCGCCTTCATTGTGCAAAGAAACATACTTGACCGGCAGACCCTCCTTTTCGCGGAGAAACTTCACCCAATCCACCATATACCGCACCAAGTCCTTTTTGTGCGCCGGGTCAAGGTCACGCCCCCGAAGGACTTTTTGTTTGGTCATGTAGGCTGGCGGCCCGTAAAGGGTGGTGATGATGCTCATATCCCGCCCGCCGGCACGGGTTTTCTTGAGTCCCTCGCGGGCGAAGTAACGCAGCCACTTGGTGGTGGTCTCGTGGTCAAATTTTCCTGCCGGCTCCGCCTGATGAAACGGATCAAGAAACATTTTCAACAAGCCGACACGCAAACCGTCATCACCAAAAACCATGTCCACTATTTTTTGGCGATCTTCCTCTTTCAACAGGCTGAATCCGCCGTACTCCTGCGGGTCCCTGGCGTAGTCCATGGTCTGGGCGGTCTCGACGTAGTTGAACCCGAAGCCATCCCAAGTCTGGAGTTTCGCGCTGAAATCCACCACGGCGCGGGTGGCGGTGAAGCCGAGGTCCTGGGCGGTCAAGGCGAGCGGCCAGAACGCCGGCAAGAGCATCGCCAGCAAGGCCAATGATGGAATGGAAAAGGGCGGACGGTCGGCCTTTGCCAGTCGCGCCGCCGCAGGCAATTCAGTTCCAGACAGTGGATTATTGGGGGGTGGCATGGGATTGTTTTGAGGGATATGTTTTGTGGCGCAAGTGAATTCTCGGAAAATGGCTGATGGCGTTTCTTACGGACTCGACGGTGGAGGAGCGGGTGAAGCAGTCTGTAACATCAGCACCCAATCATTGCCGGCTTGTTCCTCGCCGGGGGGATCAAAGGCGCGGCGTCCTTTGTTCTCGAACTCGCTGATAACTTCCGTTGCGCCAGTGCGCGGATTGAACCAGGACGCTTTCACTTGGGCGCCGGGGATTTTTCCGAGCTGCACGTCGAGCGTCCGTCCGGTGGGCGTGTAAATCAGCGCGTAACCGTCGCCGCGCAAGGCCAGGCACATCTCCCACGGCTTGGTTTGGTCGAAGGCGAGCAGGGACAGGTCGGGCCGCTGGGTCAAGAACGGGTGCGATTCGATGAGCTTGCGCAGCCAGCCCATCTGCCGGGCGCTGGGGGCGTCAAGAGCATCGTACCAATACTCTTTCGGCCCGGCCACTCCGGGGTATTTGGGCGAATGCATCTGCCAAAGGCTGTGATGGCCGTAGGTGTGGCCCGCCGCTCCCGCAAACACCGCCCAATAAGCGGCGCGGCGCGCATCATCATCGGTGGCGATGGTGGGCGGGCGTCCGTGGCGAAAGCCGGGATAACTGGTCTCCAGATCAATCACCGGCAGCGTCGGCTTCATGGTGTAGGCGTGCTCCACCATCATCCAGTTCAGCGCCCAACGGCCATGACCGGATTGCAGCGCGTGAAAATCCAGCCACGGCTCCTTGTTCAGGAACCACGCGGTGCTGCCGGGGCCGCTGGTGTGGTAGGTCATCAGCACCTTCGCGTAATCCTCGGCGCCGCCCGCGCCGGCGGCGATGCCGCGCGCCATCGCGCGCCAAACGGCCTTGGCCTCGTCCGTGGGCGCGGCTTTATCGCCGCCCAGAATCCAGATAATGTTGGCATGATCCTTGAAGCGCCCCCCGACGAAGCGTCCATAGGTCTCGGCATTTTCCACCGTGAAAAACCCGTCCACCATGCCATTTTGCCAATCGGAAATGACCCATTTGCCCCACGTCGGCAGAAGCCCCACGTAGAGCTGGTGCTCCGCCGCCAGCCGCAGCACCCGCTCCACGTCGTCCCAGTAGTCGTTGTTCGGTCCGTCCTTCACCATAGGCCGGTCGGGCCGGCGCGGCTCGATGGGGAAGTGCCCGAAGGCGTTGGGCTTGTCGAAACGCAGTTCCACCAGCGCGACCGTCTGGATGACCGTAAACCCCTTGTCGCGGCGGTCGGCGAAATAGCGCCGGATTTCGGCCTCCTCCAGATCGTGGATGAGCTGCCACGCCGTGTCCGCCAGCCAGAAGAACGGCCTCCCGTCGGTCGTCACAAGAAACCGGTGGTTGTCACTGACGCGCAGGGCGGGCAACGACGCGGCGGGCACGGCGGCAACGGCGGACAAGGTCAACGCTCCAAGAACCAGCCAGCCACCCACCCGCGCCCAATGGTCTGGTGTGAAGCAGGGTTTCATTTTCACTGCAACCGAGATGCCGGTCATGTTTCAGGCAAGCGCAGCCGGGGAAAGGCAGCCGGGTTGAAACGCGCGGCGCGCGCCGCCAGCGTGAGGCCGGCCATTAGGAGCAGGGCTTCGATGGCTTTCATGGGGTGTTATGTTTGACGATTTTCAAGGATTTATCAAGATGATGGCCCACCGACCGGCCCGCAGCGCGGGCATGAGCGACGAATAGCGTCCGGGCAAGCCAAGGGACGCGCTCGTGATGATGGCGCCCTTTCATTTCGGCGGCTGGGGGTCGTTGAGTTTCATGAGCACCTTGTCCACCGCAAAGTTCGCGCTGCGATGTTTGATCTCGAAAACATACCGGCCCGGCTCGGGCACTTTGAAATAGACCGGGTTGTTGCGGATGGTGTCAGGCGTGTGGCCGCCGGGCCCTTTAGGCAGGAAGGTCCATTTCCAGTTGCCGTGGACGCGCATCCCTTCGGGACGGGTGTGGTGGTCGCTGCCATAGAGCCGCTCGCCGTTCAAGGTCAGGGCGGCGTCATTTTCCTCGCCGCTGCCCGCCGGACCCTGTTTGGCGAACAGGAACACGTAGTAATTCCCGGATTGGGTGAATTCGATCGTGTAGCGCATGGTTCCCTGGCCGGGGTCTTGCATGGCCAGTCCACCCGGTGCGGGAATCAAGCGCCAGTCGCCTTCGCCGTCCTCGGCCTCAAAGGCAACCTGGCCGTCGCGCGCGCGGATAACCAGATTGCGTGGGCGCGTCAGTTGCAGCACCCAGTCGTCGCCGCCGGGGGGCGGGGCGAGGCTCTTCGCGTCGGCGGTTAGGCCGCCGTCGTGTTTGTCAAATGGCCGGCGGGTGTCGTGCCAGGTTACATGATAAGGGCCGCCTTCGATTTTTACGGAAACCGGTTCGCTTTTTTCCAGATAGACCAGGTAGTCGCGACCGGGCATGGCCAAACAGTGGGCGTGTTCCCCTTGGACGAGGTCAGGTCGCGGCTTGAGGTGGCCGAAAGGCAGCGCGGCGCAAAGGTCCCAGGCGCGCTTGACGGCGTCGTGACGCTCCTGGCGGGCGTCCTTCGGATCGAGCGAACCGGTAAAGCCGCTGGAAGAGTCGCCGCTGTTGTCGGCAAAGACCAAGGCGGCGGCGGAGAAGTGGATCACCAACGTGTTCTTGCGCAGGTCGTCATCCGAGTAATCGCGCTGCATGGCCCGGATGTGATACGTGTTGCCGCTCCACAGCGTTTCCTGGGCCAGCAGCGGCTTGGCTGCATGATGGCTGTCGCGGAGACCACGGCCCAAGGTCGCGCGATTGGCGGTCTTGGGGCCCTGGAGAGTGCCGTAGGTCAGCCACGGTTCGTCGCGGAATTCGTCGTCGCCGGTGCGGTTGTGGACGGAGAGGGGCCGCCCAAAGATGTTGATGGCCTGGATCGCGGCGCCCAATCGGTTGACTTCCTCGCGCTGAAGATAAGGAGATTCGCGCAGCAACGGTTCGGGACCCGCGACATTCAGCAACAGGTTCGGATAAGCGCCGAGACGGGCGTAGGTGTAACGGATGTAAAGCAATTGGCCGGCTGGATCGCGCGGGAAATTCGAGTCGCGCCCGAAAAATCCAGCGAACGGATAGACCGCGATGTTTCGCCGCGCCAAGTCGTCGAGGATCCCTTCAAGGCGGGTGTACTCTGCGGCATTCAACGGCCAGAGCCTGGGCGTCTCCCAACCCCGGCCGCGGCCTTTGGCGTCGCGGTTGAGATAGTGGCTGGCACAGGACAAGGTGTTGTAACCCTGCGCTTGGACCCAGTCGAGAAAGGCGGCGCGTGAGGCAGCACTCCAGTTGGCGGCGAAGAAACGATCGCCGACATGGAAGCCCCGCAAGAGCAAGGCTTCACCGTTACGGCGGCCGAACCAGATTGGATTGGCCTGATGAACGGCAATGGGGCCAGGGAGAGAACCTTTAACGCAAGTGAACTCACCGCTGCCGGCTGCCGTGCCGTCGGAGAAAGCGGCCTCATAGCGCCAGGCGCCCGGCAGGTCGGGCATGAACCGCAGCCGCCAGACCTGCCCGCCGTCGTGGAAGCCCCAAAATTTGATTTTCCGGCCGTCGGGCCGGGTGAAGGTAACTTCCAGTGATACATCGCGATAGGCATCGGCGTAAGCTTTGACGTTGGTGAAGGCCGCTTGAAACCGCCCCCATTGCGGGCATTCAGTGGCTGCGGCAACCGGTGGTGTCAACGCGCTGAGAACCAGGATGGCGGTCAGGGTCTGAAGTGTTGTTTTCACGGTTGCACTTGAATGATGGCCCGCCGATAGGCCCACAGGCTCGGCGTGCCGCGGTCTTGCGCTTCCAGTATGATGTGAATCGCGGCCGGTTTTTTAACCGCCGGCACGGTGAGGCGCGTGGTCAGTCCGTTGGCGTTGCTCAGCGCGACGTTGGGCGGGAAGCTATGCCCCCGCGTGTCGCGCAGGGTGCTCGCCTCGGGATAAATCCACCAGCGCGCCTCGAAAGCATCGCCATCGGGATCGTCTGTCCCTTCGGCCGAAAGGGTCACCGTCTCACCGGGCTTGGCGGTGAGTTCAATGACGCGCTTAGTGGTGTCCCCATTAAGCACCGCCACGGGATTGTGGTTGGCCTTCCGGTAATCATCCGCCACGCACCAGTCCATCCGGGCGGCGAAGTCATGCTGAAAATGCTCCCGCCATCGCCAGATGGTCGCCATGTCCGTGCATTGGGTCTGCCCGTTGTCGGCGGTGAACGCATCGCGGCTGTCCTGGTTGTTGGACCAGATGGAGCGGGTTTCCCCGTAGGGCTGGTAAAGCGCGTAGCGCCCGCCCCAGCCGCCGTAGGCCGGGCTAAGGTGCCAGCCGAGGCCGTTGTTGATCAAGCCCAGGAACGACGGCGTGTCGCCTTCCATGATGTATTCCAGCCGCGGGTAAAGCGCCCCCAGCGGACCATGATTCTTGATGATGTTCGTTTCCAGCCACGGATTGTCCACCAAGTGAAATTTGTGACCGGGGCCGTTTTTGTAGTGGCGGTCGCCGCTGATGCCGGTCCAGGTCGCGCGCCAGTATTCCTTCCAGTCACTGCCGCTTGGACTGACAATGTAAAACAATCCTGGAAATTCGCGGCGCAACCACGGCCCGGAGTCGTCCTGGTCCGAGATGGCATAGACACGCAGTTTGCCGACCAGGGTCTGGAGCGCCTCCGGCGAGCGCTCCCGGCGAGCGTCAAAAAGCGCCTGCGCGAGCGTATTGGCCCCACCCCAGACCGGCACCCAGAGCGGGCGGGCGTCCGCTTTGTCCGCGGCGGCGATCAACAGCCGCGAGCCGGGAGTGCTCTTGCCCTCGCCAACGGCGGCCAGGCCGTAGGCGGGTTGGCCCACGGCGGTTACGGCGCGCAGCGCCTCGGCGGACGGAAAGCCCGGCGCGTGCTTGAGCAGGTTGGAGCGCGCCTGCGAGTATGCATCGAGTTGCCGGTGGATGAGGTCCACGCGCGTGGTGTTCCGCAGCCAGGTGCTGGTCGTGGCCACGAGTCCTTCGATGTCAAACTCGTTGGCATAAACCAGGAGGCGGACCATGGACTCCTCATCGTCCGGCTCATTGGAAATGTCGGTAAGCACGAAGAGGCGGGGTTGGTGATCGGGCAGCCAGCGCGTTTGCGGAACCGGCTCGATTTCCAAGTAGAACTCCAAGTCTCGGTAGGTGTCCACGTCCGGGAAACCGTCGGTGGTGGGAGACAGCGCGAAGCGGGACGGGCCTTGGGCGAAAAGCGCCTCGGCGCGCAGGCGGGCGAACTGAACGGGATCCCGCGGAGGTTCCGGAGCCGGCCGCATCGTCGGTGGAGTGGTGCCGTCGCCTTCGCGCCGCAATGCCCAGCCGCCGTGGTAACGGTCGTGCGCGTCAGTGAGGCTGGGCGGCGCGTTGACGCCCGCGGCGTTCGCATTGGCCAGGGTGAAGCCGCGCTCGCGCCCAGGCTCCTCAAACCCCACCATAAAGGCGTAGCGTTGGCCGGCTTTGAGCGGCAATCGCGCTTCGTCCTTCAGCGTCCAGCGCAGATAGACCAGGCACCCGTCCGACGAGCCGTTGGTTTTGCCTTCCCAGTCGCGGGTGGGCGGCAGCTCGGGAAAGACTCCGCCGGTGGCCACCACCAGCGGGCGATACTCGACCCCCACGAGGTAATCATCGCAGCGATGGTTCTTGGAAAAGCCGTGCAGCGCCGCCGCGCCCGGCGGGGTGCCGTTGTCGTGGATGCGGGGTGTGCCCGTGACCTCGAAAAATTGAACAAAAACTTTGGCCCCCGGTGCTCCCGCGAGCACGGCTCCCGTGCCCGGCCCGGTGCGCAGGACAATCGCCTCCAAGCGGCAGTCGCGTTCGGCGGTGAACACTTGGCCGAGATCGCGGTTCCGCTGGAAATAACCGCTGGTCTTCCAATCCAAATGGGCGGCGTCGGTGTTGCGCGCGCTGGTGTTGCCGCTGTGATCGAACGCCTTCTGCCTGGCCAAGGTCCGCTGGGGATCCGGCTGGAACCGCTTGCCCAGCGCGCGGACTTCCAACCCCGGAACGCGCCGAATGGCGGGGCTTTCCACGGCGGTGAACGCGGGCCGACCGGGCCAGCAACAGGCCAGCGCCAGCAACGGCAGGCGAAGGAGAAGCGTAACGGCTTGTCGTTGAAACGTCCGGCCCGCCGCCCGGACGGGCCGCAACACCGCCTCGAAGGCCAAGGCGGACTGTTTGCGACGGGAAAGATGGCCGTGGTTTACTGTATGGTTTACGGATACACAATTTGTCACCGTGGGCGACGTTCTCCCTCTCCCCCCTTGGGGGGAGAGACCAAGGTGAGGGGGCGGGTGTCGTTTATCCCAAGCACTCATCAGTATGCGGTGGGTCATAGATTCGTCTCCAGGACCCAAATGGAGCTGGGTCCGGCTTTCTTGCCGTGATAATAAAACAGGAGGGCGCGCCGGCCATCCATCGGCACCAGCCACGCGTAACCATAGTCATCGTTAGTCCGAGGGTCGAGTCTGCGCAATTCCAAAAGCGTGCGATCGTGCTTGAACTCCAGCGTCCCGGGGTTGCCTCGCCACAGTTGCGCCGCGCCGATTCCGCCGCGCTCGAAGGTGACGGCCAGCAACTCGGCGGGGTTGCCCGGGTTCACCATCGCAAACGGGTGCGCCAGCGCCGTGGTGGCGGGCAATTGCGCACTGATGCCGGATGGTCGCGTTTCCCAGGTGATGCCCATATCGTCGGACACGGCCAGGAACTGGCGGGTGGCATCTTCCTGTTGGCCGCGGATGAAGACCAACAGGCGGTTCTCGTGCCGAACCAGCACAGGCTCGACACCGTGCAGTTCCGTGACGAGGCCGGGTTCACCCCAAGTCCGGCCGTCGTCCTCGGAAATCGAGCGCCAGATGCCTCGGGTGTGGGGTTTCGAACCATCGCGGTAATGGCCGACCGCCATCAATTTGCCCCCGGGAAGCTTAACCAGGTGGCCGGTCGCGGAACCGGTTTTGTTCGGACCGAGCCTCGAGGTGTCCACCGGCCGCCAATTGCGGCCGTTGTCGGGGGAGCGCCAGCCGAAGATGTGATTGCTGGTTCTTGAATAACCGTGCGCGAGCAGCACCACCGCGCCGTCGTGCGCCAGGCCCAGCGCCATGTTGCCGCTGGCGCCGTAATCAAGGCCCTCGCCGAACTCGCGGAGGATGCGGGGTGGCGAAAACGTTTGTCCGCCATCGGTGGAAAGGGAAACCGCCGGACAATTCTCGCCGGGATGTTTCTTGCCGGCGAGATAACCAAGCACAATGGTGCCATCGCCGGCGCGCACGGCTTTCGGCCACCCGAGATGATGGTAGCGCGGATTCTCCGGCGCCGGCACAGCGATGCGGGCCGAAGTTCCATCGGGCGCGCGTCCAGCCCAATCCGGCGGAGGGGCCGCGGCCATGGCGAATGGCGGCGCCCCGGTTAGAATGAGCAGCACGCCGATAAAAGACGATTTCCGAATAGGACATCGCCTGGTCATGGTCAATTCGCTTTCGCTTTGGCGGACGGCCGCGCCTCCCAACCATTGACGGTAAATTCACCATGAACGCCGCACTCGAATTGCAGCGGTTTCTCCAGCCCCTGGATTTTGCCGGTCTGGGGATTTTCGAAGCGGTTCGCGTCGGACACGTTGATCAGGCGATTGTTTTGAATGACCGCGCCGTAACTGGCGTCGTTGCGCAGCAAAGGCCGGGCCTGGCCCTGGCATTCGATGACGTTATCCCGAATGACGATGGTTTTGAAATCGGCGGCGGAATTGAAGCCGAAAAGCCCATCTTTGCGGGGTGTCGCCGTGGTGCGGGCGATGATGTGGTTGTTGCGGATTTCGAGATCGTTATAGGCCTCGTTCATCCAGACCACGCCCCGGCCGGGGTTGCTGACGAGGTTGTTGTGAAAGCGGGCCGGGCCTTTGGCGGCCGCCTTGCCGAAGGCGGAAATCAGGTTGCCGTGGTCCTTTTGCGCATCGAAGTCGAACAGATTATGGCTGATCTCGACCCCGTTGCGCACGAACTCAATCGCGTAACTGTCCCGCAGCCAATTGTGATGGATATAAAAGGTTCGGCCGCCGGGCGGCACCGGGCCGCCGGCATGCTTGGGGATCGAAATCGTGCCGCTGCAGACATTGTGGTCAATCTCGACCTCCTCGTCGTTCTCAAACGGAAACTCGAGGGAGAAGTTGACCAGGATGGTGTTGTGATGGATGCGGCAGCGTTTGCCCTGGCGGCCCTTGACGCCGTAGAACTCATCGGCTTTGCCCATCTGGATGCGAACGAAACGGTTGTGGGCAATCTCAGTGTCGGCCATCCAGATGGAAAAAATCGCGCCGCCGGTGATGCCGCCTTTCAACCCTGGCTCGCCGCGTTCCCACCGCCCGCCGGCGTCAATGAACTCGCAATCGTGGATTTTGGCGTTCTTCAGCAAAAACGTCCGGATGCCGGTCCACAGCGTGTCCTGGACGCGCAGGTGGTGCAGGTGGGCATTCTGGTTTTCCCAGCCGTAAATGGCGCCGTGCAATTGCGGACCGCGCAGAGTGAGGTCCGCAACAGTAATGTTAGCGGCCTTGTCCCGCAGACGAATCAGGTAGGCGCTGGTGTCCATTCCCTTGGTGGTCATCTCCGGGTCGGGCAGGGTCTTGGTGGAAGGCTTCCAAGCGGCAACATGGGTCAGGATGGTCTTGTCCATGCCCGCCCCCTTCAGAGTCATTCCCGCTTTCAGCTCCAACGCCGTCTCCAACTCAAACGTCCCTGGTCCCAACTCGATGGTCGCCCCCTCCCGGGCCTCCCGCACCGCCGCGGCCAGCGCGGCCGCGTCGGTGATCGGGCCGGCGGCCGAAGCTGAACTAAGGATTGAGGCGCAAATAGCGATGCAGATTTTCGTTTTCATTCGAGGTTTGTGCTCATTCGCTTCATCACTGGCGGGCGGCTACGGCGTCCTGGCGCGGTAATAGCGCTGCGGATGGTTCGCCGCGCCCGGATCCAAGAATTGCGCGTTGCCACCGGCGGCGGTGTTGGTGGCCACTGGTTGCCACAGAATCGGCGGCGTCAGGTTTGTCGCTCCCTCAAGAACGTAAGCCTGACCCAAGCCGCCCGTGGCGTTCAACAACAAGTTGCCGTTTGGCTGCCACGTCCATTGCGTGAAACGGGGCGGCACCGCCACCGCTTCCACATAAAACAACAGGTCGCGATCCGTGCGCGCGTCGGGCGCCACCGTGTAGTCGGGCCGGCTGACGCTGCCAAACTCGTAGTCGCGCCGCACCTCAAAGGCGTCCGCCACCAAGCTGCTCGCCGCATCATAGATGCGGAAGATGTTCGGCCCGGAGGCGGGGTCTTCCACGGCGGCCCCGAGGACAAATCCGTAATAAGCGCCCGCCACCAAGGTTTGGTTCTGGCCGCGCAAGTCCCACCGAATGTAGTCATCGGGCGCGACGGTCGCCGGCAGATTGTTGGTCACCCCCCACAGGGGGGTGAAAGAATTGGACAAACTCGTCCCGTTCCAACTGAAGAAGTGCAGCACCAGCGGCGAGCCGGGGACGTTGGCGCCAAAGTTGTTGGTGTGGATGCGCACGGTGATGGCGTCCAGCATTCGGGTTTGCGCTCCCATGCGGAACGTGCTGCCGTTGTCCTGGTCGGTGCCGACCGCCCGCCAGCGGACGTTGATGCCCACACCGTCGGTGGCGCCTTGAAAGACCACGTTGGTCGTCGGCGGATTGGGCGAGTTGCTGATGCCGCCAGTCGCGTTCGGATTCACCGGCGGGTCGTCCAACCGGCCTTCGAGGTAAAACGTCAGGTCGCGGTAGGTGCAGACGTCGGGCATGCCCATCGTGCCAAAGTCCATGTCCATCACCCGCGTCGTGAAATCGTTGTCAAATGTGGCGATGTCCAGCGCCGCCGTGTTGTCCACCACGTCGTTGGTATTGGCGACGAATATCTGGTCCGTCAACGCATTGACCTCGGCCGGATTGTAGAAGGCCGGCAACGCCGCACTGCCCTCGCGTCGGATGCCGTGCCCGCCCGCATAGCCGCCGGAGAACTAATTGGCAAAGGTCAGCGCCCGCTCCGCCGCCGGCTCGACGAACCCGATCAAAAAGGCATAGGTGGTGTTTGGCGCCAACCGCACCTGGTCGTCCCCCGTCAAGGCAAAGCGCACAAACTGCCCATTGCCCGGCGCCCCATTGGTATCCGATCGGTAGGCCGTCAGGTCCGGCATGAACGCGCCCCGGACCACCCGCACGTTGGCATAGCTTTCGCCGGTCATGTAATCGTCCGTGATCGGATTGGCGGGATTGAACGTCTGCCAGCGCGTTCCCGGCGGAGAGGTCGTGGTGCCGTGATTATTGATGACGGGCGTGCCGCTCACAGCCAGGATTTGCAGATACATTTCCGCGCCAATCGCGCCAGGGCGGAAGGGCAGCGTGCCAAACCCCGTGCGGATCGTGACGGCCTCCAGGGTGAATCCCTGGCCGCCGACGCGGAACGTCTGCCCCAGGTCGCGGTCCCGGTTATAATAGTAGCGGTTGAGCACCGTGTCGTATTTCAAGTCCCGTTCCAGCCGGGGATAGTGGCGGATGGAAGTGTTGCCGCCCGCATCATAATTCGTATGGCTGATCAGCACCTGCGGTCCGGCAGGCGCGTTGGTGAGGCGCGTGATGGTCATTGCCGCGCTGGCCGGTAATGCGACCAGGCCTGCCAGCCCCGCCAACAGCCCCGCAGCGGCCAGGTGGCGGCGCCACGCCAAGCGCCTTAGCTTTGGGGTTCCGGGGCTGGGTTTCTGGGCTTTTGGCTGACTTGCCCAGCGCCCCGCGGCGCCAAGCAACGCCCGCGGTTGCAGACGGCGAAGGTGAAATATGTTACTCATAATCTATTTCTGTTTGCTCTCCTTGGTTTCCATGTTTGCAGGAGTCTTTTACCCTTGCAGTACGGCCGGCCCCTTTGCCGATCGAACCATGGTTGGCAAGCGGACCTCATACCCAATGTGGCGAATGTTACTTTTTTCACCATGCAAATACCGCCCGGGTGCGCGTTAGAAAAGGGTAAAATGCCGAAGCTGGTCTGAGTTCTAACAACTCTCCTGGGGCACTGAAAGTCAACAGCCGCACCAAGGATTTCAATGACGTGGGTGGCATCCTTCGCCATCTGGGTTGCCGCAACGTCCAAACCGGCTGCGAGCAGATAAGCGGGCGAGGCGCCGACAAGCAAAGCCCCCAAGCGCCGGCTCATGGATAACGGTTTTGGATTTCCCGAATGTTTCATGGTTGGCTCCTCATTTCGATTGCAAAGTGGAGATGGAGGCTTCATTCGACCACTCCGACTCGCCGGCGGTGTTGAAGGCGCGGACGCGGTAGGCGTAGGTCTGGCCGGCTTCGAGACCGTAATCGGTGAAGGTCGTCCAGTTCGCCGCAGTGCGCCCTTGAACCGGTTTCCATTCGGCGGCCGGCCCGGCTTTGCACTCGAGCTTGAAGCCGTCCTCGGTGTCGCTCGTGTCGGTCCAGGTGAGTTTGAGATGCGTGGGCGAAATGGCGGTGACTTTCAAGTTCGTCGGCGCGGTGGGGACGGCAACGTCCGGCGTGGTGACGGTGGCTTCATTCGAGTAATCCGACAGGCCGCCCGCGTTGAACGCCGCCACGCGATAGGTGTACGTCTTGCCGGGCGTCACCACATTCACGTAATCGTCCACACAGCTCGTCACCTCCGGGGCGGTGGTCTTGACGTGAAACCACAGCCCCACGTCGGTGCGCTTGCGTTCGATCCGCCAGCCGTCGGCATTGCGTCTGGCACCCTTCCAGGATAGCTGCACGCGGTTGCCGGCCAACGCCGTGGCTTTGAGCTCGGAGGGCGCCTCGGGCACAGACCCGCCACTGCCCGGCTCCAGCCGTATCCAGGTGCGGCATTCTTTCGACACCCCGGCTTGGCTGGAGTCGCCAAACGGGATGAGGGCGCAACCGTCCGCCCCGGCGAGCGCCGTCGAAGCGTAGGCCTGGCCGCCAATCCATCCAGAGGGCAGGAAGTTTGCCGCGGTACTTAATTGCGGAAGGACGTTGGCTTTGACGCGCGCGGCTGCGAGTTTGCCCTCGCCGCCCTTGCCCGCCACCAATGTCAACACCTGCGGTCCGCGCAGGAGGGCGAAATGCCCCGGATAACTCGCGCCGCCGGGCGCCAGTCGCTCATTCAGATCCATCGTGATGGTCACGGCGTCACCGTCTTTCCACTCCCGTTCGAGGTTCAAGAACTGGCCCGGCGTGCCGGCGTGTTTCTGGCCGGCGACTTCCGCGGTGAAATGTTTCGCCCACGCGAGTACGCGCAGCGCCAAGCGGAAGTGGGCGGGCTTCTGCGGACGGACGCGCAGGGTGACGTTGCCCGATTGCGGAAAGTCGGTGGCCATTTCCAAGCGGACGGCCAGCGGGCCGGACCTGGTTTGGATGGTTTCCTCCATCGAGCCGGCGGTGTAAAGCAGCACGCCCAAGCCACCGCCTGCAAACCGGGTCCAGACTGCCTCCGGCGTGCGGGCAATTTCACGCATCACGCTGGTCAGACAGCAGGGCGCCTTGCCGACGGCGCCGCGCACATCGTGTTTCTGGAACGTCTTCGCGCCGTTCATGCCGGTGTTGTAGGACTGAAAACAGTCCTGCGGACGCTGGCTGGCGAGCAGGTAGTTGTAGAGCGCGTTTTCCAGCGTCTCGATGTAACGCGGCTGGCCCGTGACCTCGAAAAGCACGCGGCTCAGGAATATCCAATGCGCGGTGACGCAGCCCTCGGCCGGACCGTCGCTGGCCTCGGCGGGCAGGCAGTGGTCGTCCTTGAAGCACTCGTCCACGCCGCTCGACCCGGCAAGGTAAAGGCGCTTGTTGGCGATGTCCTGCCAGGCGTTGACGGCCACCTCGAGGTACTCCGGTTTGCCGGTCAGTTGATACATGCGGAGCAGGCCGATGAGGCACGAGAGCATCTCGTAGCCTTTGCTGCGGTTGCGAACCTGACCGTTGCCCTTGAAGTTCACCTCCCGGGCTGCCCGCATCGCGAAGGTGTCCTCGATGTCGCACACGCGCTTGGAACCGGTCGTGAGGGTGCTGATGAGTTTTGGACCGGTGGGGCTTTCGAACGAGCCCACTATGTATTCGCAGAAGCGCAGGTATTTCGGGTCGCCGGTGTAGCGGTAGAGGTACGTCATCGGTTCGAGGATGCTGGCCGAGCCGAGCGCCCAGTGGCCGGACTGGTTGATGTCGCCCAGACCGGGTCCGATGGTTGCGCAGTAGAGGTCGCCAATCTTGCGGGCGGCACTCAGCGCCTTTTCATCGCCGGTCAACGCATAGTAATCCACCAGTCCGAGCAGCACGTATTTGTGCTCCCAAATGTCCCAGCTCTTGAACCGCGCCGTCGTGCCCAGCCACCCGGTGTCATCCTGCAATCGGCGCCATTCGGCGACGATCCGTTCGAGCCGGGCGAGGACGGCGCGATCCCCCGAGTAGAGATACATGCGGGACAGCCCCTGCATGATCTTGCCGAGGTATTCGCCCGTGGGCCACTTCGGGTTCTTGCCGTAGCTGTCGAGATAAGCCCCCACATCAAAGGTTTTCAGGAGGCCGGCGCGAAAATTGATGTCCACGCGCCGCCCCAGATAAGATGCGGGATCCAACCGCTGGCCCGCATAACGAACTGGCTCGCAGGCGTCCTTGACCTTGTTCGGAACGACAGGAGCTTTGGCCCAAGCGCGCACATTGTCCGCCGCTGCATCCGCAGCATGAAAGGTGACGAGCAGACCGAGCATCAGCAAGTTCACAATCTTCGTTTTCATTGGGTGTTTGTGTCCATTCGGTTCATGGCGCGGCGGGAGCCTTTTCGTTTGGAAATACCGGGGGAATAACGCTCGAACCGGCGGTCCAATCCACGCCGTTATACTCATACGCGCCCAGGTCCGGTCCGCTGCCCGCGAACGGGCTGGCCGAGCCGGCGTCGTTGATGCCGGGAATGACCACGCCGGCATTGATGGCGGCCGCACCTGCTTTCAGGCGGAAGTTCCCGTTGGCCACGTCCACGAGTTCGTCGGCGGCAACTCCGGAGAGATTGTGGTCAACAACCAGCCCATTGCCGCCGATGGCGCTGGCTCGAAACGCGCCCTTCCCGGCCAGATTGTTGCGGAAGACGACGTCTTGCGGCATTCCATTCTTGCCGCCTTTGCCCCAGCAGTGCGTAACAATTCCGTCCTGGCCGTATCCCCAAACAGTATTGTGGTAGCAGAGAATGTTCTCCTGCACATGCTGCGCGCCGTGGAGAAAGATGGCCCTCTTGGCGTGGGCAGGATCTCCCATGTCCACCACGTTGTGATGGATGGAGCAGAAGTCGGTGCCGTTGTCCAAATAGATGCCGCCGGTCATGTGCTTCTTTTGGCCGCCGAACTGGCGAATGAGCACGTTGTAGGCGATCTCCCCGTGTAGCGCGCGGTCGGCGCTCGGCACGTCCGCGTTCTGGATGTAGATGAACGCGTTGCCGCTGTCGTCCAGCAGGTAGCCGCAGTCGCGGATGTCGTTGTGCAAGATGCGAACCTGCTTCACGTGGTTGACGTTCGCGCCGTCGCCGGGGTTCTTCTGGTAAAGGAAGATGCCGGGGCCGGAGGAGCGCCGGATGGTGTTGCGGACAATGTTCAGGCCGGTGCCGAATCCCGACACGGGCGACTGCACGAAGCGTCCGCTCCAGCCGAAATCGGCGACGTAGTTGTTGCTGACCGTCAGGTTGGCCCCGCCGGCCAGATGGATGCCGTGGCCCCAGCCGCCTACCACCGAGCAGTTCTGAATGACGTGGTTGGCGCCGCAAAGGTGGATGCCGCTCGTGCCGTCCACCGTGCCGCCCCAGTAGTAGTTGCGTGCGTCGGTGTAGTAATGCGTGCCCCACGGCGAGACGTGCCGGAAATGACAGCCGTCAATGACATTGTTGCTGCCGCCGTTGACCTGCGCGGATGCGCCCAGGAAATACAGTCCCTTCACGGTCACCTGGCTTCGGTTCGTGAGGATGAAACCGTAGAGGCGGGTGCGCGCCACGACCTGCGCGGGCTTGCCCCCGCCCGGAGCCCACAGATACAGCGCTCCATCCTGCCAGTGCCACTCCTTCTCCGCGTCAAGACAGTTCAAGTGGTCGGTGATGTAGCCGCGGCCCTCGCCCCACATCTGGCCATAGACTCCTTTCCATCCCGGACCCAAGTCGGTGCAAGTCAGCTCGCTGCCGCTGGAGGCCGTGATGCGACCCTCGGCAACCATGAACGGGTTCTTCCCATGCACCCCGCCATACCAGCCGCCCACCCAATGGCCAGCAGGTCGGCTCGTCCCTGATAACACCACCTTGCCTGTGCCGCGACCGCTGGCGGATTGTAGCGTATTGGTCGCGGCTTCCCATTCCCCGCAGGTGAGCGGGTCGCCGTCCTCGTTCGGATGCCGCGCCTTTAGCATGGGAGTGGCTCCCACAAATACATCGAACACCTTCGAATTAACCGGTGCTTTGTAGATGTGGCCCGAATGCACCGTCCAGCCGCTCACCGGATCGCAGCCCGTGATCAACGGCTTCTCGCTCTGATAGGCCATGAAGGTTTGCCCGCTCTGGGGCGTGACCGTCTCCCGATACGTCCCGGTCCGGATCAAGGCCGTGTCCCCCGCGGCCATCGTGTTGGCCGCCTTCTGGATGGTGCGCCACGGCGTGGCAACGTTTTGCGCCTGCACCGCGCTGCGCGCGTCATCGCCGTTGACCGCGTCCACGTAGTAATCCGCCGCTGATGAGGAATTGCCCAGCGCCGCCCCCCAGGCAACACACGCCATAATAAGCATTTGTTTCCCCGGGAGTCTCATTTGGGTGTTCTTCGTTTTTATTTTGATGGGTCTTGCTCCTTCGGTTGGTCTCGTCCCCTGCCGCCGGCCAAATCATCGCGGGTTTCATCCGCCAATTTCAACAGGCGTTGCACCACCTCCGGACGTTGCGCGGCGAGGTCCGTTGTCTCCCCAAGGTCGGCGCGAAGGTCGTAGAGTTTGGGGGCCGCGCCCAGATGCAATTTCCAGTGTCCTTCGCGCATGGATTCGAAGCGGTTTTTGGCGTAGCCGTAGAGCGAGTAGAGCGTTCGGCGCGGGGAATGGGCCTCTTTCTTCCCCAGCAACAGCGGCGAGATGTCGAATCCATCGAGGTTCCGCCTCATTGGTTCCGATTTGGCGAGCCCCGCGAACGTGGGCAGCAGGTCGAGAGTGCTCACGAATTCATCGCACACGCGGCCCGCCGGCACCCGTCCGGGCCACCAGGCAATGCAGGGCACACGCAGCCCGCCTTCATAGACGGTGTGTTTTGTCCCGCGCAGAGGTCCCGCGCTGCCGGGGGTGTTGCGCTCCGGGCCGTTGTCGCTGGTAAAGATGACGAGCGTGCGCTCCGCCAGGCCGAGGGCGCGCAGTTGGCCCAGAATTTGTCCGGTGCTGTCGTCAAGCTCCTCCACCACATCGCCGTATAGTCCGCGCGGCGACCTGCCTTTAAACTTCGCCGACGCGTCGAATGGCAGATGCGGCATCGCGTGGCTGAGATAGAGGAAAAAAGGCCGGGCGCGATTCGCCTCGATAAACTTCAGCGCCTCCGCCGTGTAGAGGCCGGTCATCTCCGCGGGCACGGCGGGCCGTTTTTCCACCGCATCACCGCGCAACAGCGGCATGCCGCCGTCCGGCTCAAAATGCTTTGTCTCCCAGTGATCGAGGTTGTGCAGCACGCCGTAGTAGCTTTCGAAACCCTGGTCCATTGGCCGCAGGCCTCTCACGAAGCCAAGATGCCACTTGCCGATGCACCCGGTCGCGTAGCCCGCTGTTTTAAGCACCTCCGCCAGCGTCGTCTCGCTGCCCGCGAGGCCATTGGTGGCATCAGGCCGCAACACGTCCGTCGCCAGCCCGACTCGCCCCGGATACTTCCCCGTCATTAGCGCGGCCCGCGACGGCGTGCAGAGCGCGGAGGTTACGGAGAAATCGGTGAACCGAGTTCCCTCAGCCGCCATGCGGTCCAGATGCGGCGTGCGGATGTCCTTCGCGCCGTAGCAGCCCAGGTCGCCATAACCAAGGTCATCGCAGTTAATGAGGATGATGCTGGGCCGCTCCGCCACGTTGGCCGGAAGCGCATTGGCGCATAGGGCAAACTGGACGAGGACCCAGGGCAGCAGGGCAGCCTGACGGGCGATGGAAGGTTTCATGGCGTTTTGCTTTATTTCGCCCGCGCTTTCACCGGCAAGGAGAGCCGGTATGGGTCCCGGTAAAGGCCGATTTCATCCACCGGGATCGGGCGAAAGCCAATGCGCTTGAGAAGCGGGGCGTCCGGTTTCAGCCGTAAATCCCCCTTGGCGGCGTCCACAAATCCCAGGTCTTCCTGCCGGGTTTCCACATTCTCCAGGAGGTCCAAGTGTTCGCGGGTTGGCTTGCCGTAGGTGCTGAAGGTCGGGCCGCAATTCCAAAAGACCGACCGCCAGACATGATTCACCGCCGGCTGCGCCAGCGCGTGTTTCAACTCCGGGTAGCGGGACAGGTAAAGATCGGACAGGATATGCGACGGGTCTGAGCGGGCGGCGAGGCGCGCCCACATTTTGTTTTTGGGATTGAACCCGCCAGTGATGCCTTTCTCGCAAACAGCGAACACATTGTTGTCCATGATATTGTCGCGGCCGCCGTTGAGATTGATGCCGCCGAAGCTTTGGGCCGCCTGGAAAAAGAGGTTGCCGTAAACCAGCGTGCCGCTGATGGCATCGTCCAAGCGGATGCCGGCGCGTCCGGCGGAGCCTTCCATGGGCGCGCCCGCCCCGATAAAAGCGAAAGAATTATAACGAAGCACATTGCCGCGGAAGGTGGGATTTCCAAAGGTCTCCATGCCGCCTTGGTCCTCGCTTTCAAGGATGACCCGCTCGACGCGGTTGAACTCCATGAGCAGATCGTTGCCGTCGAACCGGATCGCGCTCGAGGGGCAATCGTGAAAATCATTGTGCGCGGCGCGGATGCCAACGCCGTTCATGCGGATGCCGGGGACATAAGTATGGTCGAGGCGGCCCAACGCGTACATGTGGCAATTCTCCACAAAATGACGGGCGGGGGTAAGGGTTTTGCGATCGCCGCCGGAAACCTCGGTGGCGCCCCGTCCGAGGCTGAAAAGGTCGCAGCTCAGGATGCCGTTGGCCTGGCCGCCCTGGATGGCGATGCCGGTGGCCGCGAAGCGTTTGATCGTGCAGCCGGCCACCAGGCAATGCGTGCAATCCTTGAGCGTCATGCAACCGGCGCGGGAGAGATCGAAGACGAGTCCTTCCAGCCGCACATGGGAGACCTTGGCCATGGTCAGCATCGGGACGGACAACAGGCCGATTTCTACGGTGGCTTTGGCGGGATCAGCAGGCGGATAAAGATACAGCCGGCCCGACTGACGATCCAAATACCACTCGCCCGGCTGGTCCAGTTCCTCCAGGAGATTAAAGGCGAAATATTTGATGCGACCTTTGTTAAACCATTTCACCGGTTCCATGCTTTCATCCCCCTGCTGATACGGGCCGCATGCCAACTGCCTGGTAATCGGGTCAATTTTGTGAATTTTCAAGGTGCGATCCGCCCAACCATGCCGAAAATAGCCAAAAAGCCAGGCATCTTCCGCTTTCGTCCAGCGGGCGTGGCGGTCGTCCAGGTATTCAAATATGGACGGCTTGCCGGCAGCTTTCGACCCTGGCTCGACGATTTTGCCGCCATTGACGAACCCCGCGTTGGGCCAGCGCGCCAGGGTAAGGGGCTCGCCATTGAAAAACAGTTCCAGCGTGGACCGGGGCGTTGGCGCGCCGTAGCCGCGCTCGGTGAGCGGGCTGAAATCGGTGACGCCCTGTTTCTTGAGGTCGCATTGCCTCACCCTCCCGCGAGCCTCAAACGGCAAGCGCTCCAGGATGGCCGCGTCGGTGACCGGCGTAAATCCGCTGATTTTCATGCCGCCGTAAAGCACTGACGCGCCCGGCTTTTCGGCGCGATAGACAATCGGCTTCTGGGCGGTGCCGGAATCGGCCTCGGTCAGCTCAAAAGTCCCCGTGACCCGGTATTCTCCCGGCGCCAGCCAGACGCAGACCGGCCCAGCCAGGCCGCCCTTCGCCTTGAGGGCACGGATGGTGTCCCTGGCTTTCTCCAACGAGGCAAACGGTTGGCCCTTGGTTCCCGGATGGGCGTCGCTGCCGGTGGGGGCGACAAAAAGCTCGGTGGTGAATTTGCCGATTGGTGGGATTTGGGTCCGGGAAGCAGCGGGATCGCGCGCCGGCAACCCCCGGGCGACGCGCTCAATTTCCTTCACGCATTCACCAGCCTCGTAGCGATGCACCTCGGGATAAGCCTCGTCGGCCTGGATTTTCGCGTATTCGGCTCTGGCGGCGGCGAGATTATTCTCGGCCTGGTAACTCTGCGCGAGGCGCAGGTGGGCATAGCTGCGGTAATGCGGCGGCGCTTCGGCGGCGCCGAGAATTTTCGCGCACTCGGCGCGGGCTGTCTTGAAATCGCCGGCGGCAAACGCCTGCGCCACGGCGGCGAAAACCGCTTGGTATTCCTGCCTTGGCGCGGCCGATGGGTTCTGGCCCGCCGGGGCGGCCGCCGTTGAAGGCCGCGCAAAATTGACACACACAAGGGTGGCCAAAAACAGCCCGCTTCCTCTGAAGTTGAAAAAGTTCATGACTCGAGATAGGGACGGAATGGGGCGCTAATATATTCATTATGTGCCGACCAGAAATGTTTGCAAAATGCTCATTATTAATTAGAAACAAATTATGTTCGCATTGTTGCCACGGAATGGTGAGTATTTCACCATGATGCAGGAGTTATGGAAAGGAGCCCGATCCAAGCCCCGCGATGTCATTACCAAGCCCCAAGACCGCTTCAGGCTCCGTGAAATCCTCTACCGCCTTTATGACGCCGAGCAGCCAGTCCGGGGTTGTCTCATTTCTCTCAAGTCGCTAGATTTCGTTTGCGTAATCGAAGATGCGGACAAATCGCCAATTGCTATATGATGCCACGAAGACTCACCATTGAGAAACTGGGCCAGATCACGGCGGCCGATATCGAGTTCGGCGATCTAACCGTTCTGGTCGGGCCGCAAGCCACCGGGAAAAGCATTTTTCTCCAACTGCTCAAGCTGCTGCTGGACCACGGTCCCATCTTATCGGAACTGCGCCGGTTCAATATCGACTGGGGAGCCAAGATCGAGAATTTCCTCGACCTCTATTTCGGTGAGGGAATGGCTTCCATCTACGACTCCCGGCAAACCAAGCTCCAAGCAGAAGGCGAATTGGTCGAACTTCCCGGCCTCCTCCGCGGTCGGAAAAAAAAAGAGGAGCGGCTCTTTTTCATCCCCGCACAGCGCGTCCTGAGCCTCCGCGAGGGGCTTACCCGCCCGTTTACCGACTATCGTTCCGGCGATCCCTTTGTCGTCCGCGAATTTAGCGAAAAACTGCACTACCTTGTCCAAACCGAATTCAGCGGGGCTGCCGATCTCTTTCCGAAGAGCAATCGGCTCAAGAAAGAATACCGCGACCTCCTCGCCCAACACATTTTCGGCGGCTTTGGTCTAAAAACAGACACCGAAAAGTTCCAGCGGCGTGTCGTTCTCAACGCCGGCGCCACCAACCTCCCATACCTGGTATGGTCAGCCGGACAGCGTGAATTTGTCCCGCTCCTCCTCGGTCTCTATTGGCTCATGCCTCCTGGCAAGGTTGCCCGCAGGTCCAAATTGGAGTGGGTCGTCATTGAGGAGCTTGAGATGGGCCTCCATCCAAGCGCCATTTCCGTCAGCATGCTGCTGGTGCTTGAGTTGTTGGCCAGGGGCTATTCCGTCTGCCTTTCAACCCATTCGCCCCACGTCCTGGATGTTGTCTGGGCGATCCAAACGATTCGGGAGCATAAGGGTGAAATTCGCGATATCCTTGATCTCTTCCGTCTGCCGTCCAACGATCCCACGAAAAGCTTGGCCGAGGCCGCCCTTAAAAAAGAACTTCGCGTTTACTATTTTCAGCGCACCGGTCGCATTGAAAATATCTCCAAACTTGATCCGGGCTCCGACAACGGCGCCGAGGCCGGCTGGGGGGGGCTTTCCGAGTTCAGCGGCCATGTCGGGGAAATCGTCTCGCGGGTCGTTTCACGCGCTGGCCAAACCACCTGCCTATGACGTTTGCCCAAGCAGTTCAACGGGCGCCGGCCCCAATCCCCGCGGCATTTCGGGCGGGCAAACAAGCCCTCAAAGCAGAGCACCGCGACTTGGTCCGCTGCGCCAATCCCCGCCGCTTTACCGGCAGCATCGCTCTCGACAATTCCCTCAGAGCCGTTCGCGCCCATGCGGCAGCCAATCGCTGGGATTACGGACTCGGCATCCAAGACCATGGCGCAGTTGAAGTGGCCATTTGGATTGAGGTCCACCCCGCCACGACTGGCGAAGTCGAAACCGTCCTTTGCAAGCACAAATGGCTGGTTGCTTGGCTCCAGAATGAGGCCGAAAGCCTGCGGCTCCTCACCCGGAGGACATCCCGAGGCAAGAACTTCTATTGGCTGGCAACCGCCGCCGGCGTACACATTCGACCGGGATCCCCGCAAGCCCGGAAACTCCAACAAGCAGGGTTAGACTTGCCGAAGCGCGTCGTCTCCTTGGACGGATAACGCCATACAATCAGAAAATTGTATTACTGATGAGTGCTTGGGACAGACGACACGCGCCCCCTCACCCTGCCCTCTCCCCCCAAAGGGAGAGAGGGAGAACGTGGCCCACGGTGACCAATTGTGTATTGCATCCCGGAGACCATACAGTAAATTGATTGCCCGATGCTTCCAGCCAACCCAACCGGCTCATAACTGGCGCGGTGCCATCCAAAAGGGAGGCTGCCATCGTTTTCCGCGATAATAACTGGTTCCTCGACGTTTTCAGTGGCGAACGCGCGCGGATATCTTTCGCCCCTGGCGGGGCTTGGGGACTCAGGCGGGGCGTCGTTCCCAGCGATAAATCGCTGGGCGATTACCTACCGCCCCTGGCGGGGCTGAGCACAACGATGCCTCCCAAACCAGGCGATCCCCTCACGAAAGAGACACTTGGCATTCCACTGAAAACAGCGAGGAACCAGAATATTTGAGCCTCCTTACGTCGGCTCCTACACGGTTCAGGCAAGAACGACGTTAGGTCCGAAGAAATGATTCGCACATGCTGAGCGCTTAACCCCGGGACCGCCGTAAGACAGCCAGAAGAAGCCTCATCCGCTTTTTCATGGACAATCCCTACGGCTAGTTTTTCGCGGCTTTTTTGCCGGGCTTGTTGCCCGCCTGGTTCGAGTAAGAATCGGCGGGCCAGTTCTTCTTAACCAGAGCTTTCATCTCGGCGACCACGCCGGCATATTTCGGATCGCCGACCAGGTTGCGCTCCTCGTTGGGATCGGTCTGGTAATCGTAAAGCTGCGCGCCGTCGTTGCCGTTGCCCCATTCAATGTAGCGCCAGCGTTCGGTGCGCACCGAGTGGCCCGGGGTGCCGCCCCGATCCACCTGCGTGTAGGCGGGCCGCTCCCAGCGGGCCTCGGGATTCTCCAGCAGCGGGCGCAGGCTGACGCCCGCCAGGTTGGCCGGCGGCTTCAGGCCGCACAGGTCGGCCAGCGTGGGGTAAATATCCACAAATTCCACCGGCCGCGCGCAAGTTTGGCCCGCCGCCTTGACCCCCGGCCCGGCAAAAATAAGCGGCACGCGGGCGGAGTTTTCGAAAGTGCTCTGTTTCTTGAACAGCCCGTGATCGCCCAGGTGGTAGCCGTTGTCGCTCCAGAAAACGATCACCGTCCGGTCGCGCAGCTTCAGCCGTTCGAGCGTCTCCAGCAACCGGCCCACTTGGGCGTCCACAAACGAAATGGAAGCGTAATAGGCCTGGATGGCCTCGCGCGCCTGCGACTCACTGACGCCAAACCACGGCCATGGTTTGGTGGAGCCGAGCGCCAGCGGCGGCACCCGATTCGGCTCGGATGAATCAACCGCCGGCACTTTGATTTTTTCCAGCGGGTATAGATCGAAATACTTCTTGGGAGCCACGTAAGGGCAATGCGGCCGGTAAAAGCCCATGCCCAGGAAAAACGGCCGATCTTTATAGGTCTCGATCAATTTGATGGTTTCGGTGACGCCGATGCCGTCGGTTTGCTCTTCATCCATCCCCTCGGCGGCCAGGAAACTCAAGGAACTGCCCAGTCCGCGCTTGGGGGTGTGATTGATCAGCTTATTTTCCTCGTCCTTGTCGCGCCCGCGCGGGTTTATCACCTTATCCCACGAGGGCGGGTCATCCAACCCGCTGGTGCCAATGTCTCCGGGCACCCCGTAGTGGTATATTTTGCCCACTCGGGCGGCGAAGTATCCATTGTTCTTGAACATCTGCGGCAGCGTCACCACGTCGGGCAGCACGGACCGGAAATGTTTTTTCAAGTTGAACACTTGGGTGGTATCCGGCCGCAGGCCGGTCATCAAGGAGGTGCGGCTGGGGCTGCAAAGGGGGAATTGGCAGTAGGCGCGGTCAAACCGCACCCCCTCGCGAGCCAGGCGGTCCAGGTTCGGGGTTTTCGCCAATGGGTGGCCATAGCAGCCCAATGAGCAGTTCAGGTCATCGGTGGCGATGAACAACACATTGAGGCGCGGGGCCGCCGCGCGGGCCTCCGGGGTAGCCAGGGTTGAATACAACAGGGCCAACGCCCATAGCGTCGCCCGAACCGCAAACAGCATGTAAGTCTTCATCGCAATTAACGTTGCCATCAAAACGCAAAACCAGCGGATTGGCAATCCCAAATGCCGCGGGCAACCGCGCGCCAACCGGGTGGACATACTGCATAGTCTCCGGGAGGCAATAAACGATTTGCGGCCGCGCGCGACGTTTTCCCTCTCACCCAGGAGACATTTTTTCAATTTGAAGCCGGCTGTCGCGCCAGCCAGAGCCCAAAGAAGGTCAGCGCGCCGTTGATGCCCAGCAATTCGTTGCTGAAAACGTAACCGCCCAGCAGAGCCGGGCCGTTGATCTCCAGCAGCCAGCACAACACCGGCGGCGCCAGGCAGACCGCCGGCACCCAGCGGTCTTTGACCCTCAGCTTGCAAAACAACCCGAAAGCGAAGAGGCCCAGCAGCGGCCCGTAGGTGTAATTGGCCAGTTTGAGCACGAGGTTGATGACCGCCTCGTTGCCGGAGGCCTTGAAAATCAGGATCACCGTCAACAGCAGCATCGCGAACATGATGTGGACCCGGTGGCGCAGCCGGGTTTTGAATTCGGCGCTCCATCCTTTTTGCTGCTCCATATCCAGTATATCTATGCAGAAACTGGTGGTCAGTGTGGTGAGCACCGCGTCCGCACTGGCAAAAGTCGCCGAGGTCAGGCCAATGATGAAGACGATGGCCGCCAGGATATGCAGATGCTTCAGGGCCAAAAGCGGGAAGAGATGGTCGCGATTGAGCGGCGGCGCAATGTTTTTCGCCTCCGCATACTGGTAAAGCAAAGCGCCAAGACAAAGGAAGGCCAGGTTGACCACCACCACGACAAAGGCGAACAGCCGGATATTGCGCTGGGCCTCCGGCAGGGTGCGGGCGCTGAGGTTTTTTTGCATCATGTTTTGGTCCAGGCCGGTCATGCAGACGGCCACGAACATGCCGCCTATAAATTGCTTGGGAAAGAAGAACCGGCTCTGCCAGTCCCAGAAAAAAATCTGGGAATGCCGCCCGTTGGCAATCACGTCCCACACCGCGCCCGGCCCCAGCGACAGCTCGCGGGCGATGAAAAAAATGGAAAGAAACAACCCCAGCAGCAGAAAGGAGGAGAGGAAGGTGTCGGTCCAGACGATCGTTTTAATGCCGCCTTTGTAAGTGTAAAAAAGCATGAGGATGATAATGAACGCCACGGTGGCGGCAAAGGGGATGCCCCAGGCGTCGAAGACAAACATCTGCACCACGCCGGCGGCCAGGTAGAGCCGCGCGGCGGCGCCGACCAGGCGGGACACCAGGAAAAAAACCGAGCCGGTTCGCTGGGATACCGGCCCGTAACGCCCCCGCAGGTAGGAATAGATGGAAGTGAGGTTAAGCCGGTAATATAGCGGCAGGAGCACGCCGGCAATCAACAGGTAACCCAGCGCGTAACCCAGCACCATTTGCAGGTAGCCGAACTGGACCTGCCCCACCTGCCCGGGCACGGAGATGAAAGTGACTCCGGAGAGCGTCTCGCCGATCAGGCCAAACGCCAGGATATACCATGGCGATTCCTTATTGCCCAAGTAATAGGCATGGTCGCCCGCCCGGCGGCTCGTCAGCCAGGCGATTAACAGCAGCACCGCGAAAAATACCGCGATGCAGGACAAAATCAGGACCGGTGTCATGCCAGTGCGTCTTGCACCGGTGTATCCCAACGAAAAAAAACGGGCCGGTCAAATAAGAACCTTGGCGAACCTTCATTTTGCTTGTCATTCGGCCAAAAGCGCCTATGGTTGACGCCATGAAAAACACCCGTTTTGCCTGGTTGGTTTCCTTGTGCGGCTTCCTGCTGATGACTCAACCAGGCTGCCAACAACGCGGCCAGTCGGCGGCGGACAGCCCCGAAATCGAGAGTTTGAAGGCCGAATTACAGGCCATCAAACATGATTTGGACCAGGTCAAAGCCCAAAACCAGGAATTGCTGCGTCTGATGACCGCCAGAAATTCGCCGCCGGCGCCGGCGGAGCCGCCGAGTGTCAACGCGCCCGCCCCGGCGACACCCGCCGCGTCCACGCCGATTGTGGCGGCCCAACCCCCCGCCAAAGCCGGCGCCGCCACGCAATTTTGGATTTCTTCCACCGGCAAGCGGCACAAATCATCCTGCCGTTATTTCGGCGTTGGCAAAGGAAAATACGGCGGCCCGACGGATGGGACCCCCTGCGGCATCTGCGGCGGGTAGCCGCTTTGTCCAAGCTCACAGGACTTTGCAAGTGCCGCGACGTTTCCAAGAGAATGCGGTCACGTAGAAGAACCTGATTGGAAAAATTCGTGTAAAAACCGCTTCTGGCCGCGGATATTTCTTGTCAATTTCGGAGGATGCGGTTTAGCTAACCGCCAACAAAGCGCTTTATGAAAAACGAACTATTTGCCCGCAATCAAACCAGCCGCCGCCATTTTCTCAAGCTGGCCGCAACCGCCGCGGCCACGTTCCAGATCGCGCCGCGCCATGTGCTCGGCGGCGCCGGGCAGGTGGCCCCCAGCGAGAAGATGAACATCGGCTGCGTCGGCGTCGGTGGCATGCAGGGGGGCGGCGACGTCGGCGGCGTCTCCGGCGAAAATATCTACGCGCTGTGCGACGTGGATGAGGAATTTCTCAACAAGGCCGCCGCGAAACGGCCGGCCGCCAAAAAATATCGCGACTTCCGCGAGATGCTGGACAAAGAGCACAAGAATCTGCACGGCATCACCGTCACCATCCCCGACCACATGCACGCGACGGTCTCCTTGTGGGCGATGGAGCGCGGCTTGGGCGTCTATTGTCAGAAGCCGCTCACCCAGACCGTTTGGGAAGCGCGGCTGCTGGCCAAGGCGGCGCGAAAATACAAGGTGCCCACCCAGATGGGCAACCAGGGCTACTCTCACCACGCGACTCGCCAAGCCTGCGAAATCATCTGGCGCGGTGACATTGGCGAAATCAGGGAAGTTCATGCCATGCACGGCGGCGGCTTTTCGCGCGGCGTCACCCAATGGCCGGACGAGGAACCGGTCCCGCCGACGCTCGACTGGAATCTGTGGACCGGCCGGGCGGCGATGCATCCCTACAGCAAGAAGATCGCCCCGATTCAATGGCGCGGCTTCCAGGAATACGGCACCCAGATGATCGGCGACTGGGGCGTGCATATCCTGGGGCCGGCGAACTGGGCGCTGCAATTGGGCCATCCGAAAAGCGTCGAATGCACCTTTGTCGAGGGGGTGAACCCGGTGACCTACCCAAACTACTGTTGCCAGATCGAGTTTCCCGAGCGCCCCAATAAAAACATTCCCGCCGGCAAGATGCCGCCGGTGACGATCCATTGGTATGAGGGGAGCGCGACCAAGCAGTTCAAACTGCCATCGGGCCTCACGGCGGCGGATTTCAAGGGATACAACGAACTGTTTGTCGGCGCCAAAGGCTTCCTGGGCACGCGCGGCCGCGGGGAAGGCGTGAGCCTCCTGCCGGAGCCGGCGGACAACGCCTTCAAGGAACCGGAGGCGATCATTCCGCGGTCGCCGGGGCATTACAAGGACTGGATTCGGGCCTGCAAAGGCGGGCCGCCCGCCTGTTCCGACTTCAGCATTGCCGGCCCCTATGTTGAATGGCTGCTGCTGGGCACCATCAGTTGGCGTTTCCCCAACGAAAAGCTGTTGTGGGACGGCCCCAACCTGCGCTTCACCAACAACGAGAAAGCGAACGAATTTGTGAAGCCCAAGTTCCGCAAAGGCTGGGAACTTCAGGACATCAAAGCTTAACCAGCATGAAGCCGGCAAATTGGGCCTGTTTCGCCGGGGCCATGGCGCTGGCCGTTCAATTGGCCTTGGCGATTGGACTGGGATTGGCCGCCGGCGCCGCAGAGACCTCCGGGCCGGGCAAAGTGGTGGTGGACACCTCCGCCAGTCCGCACGCGAAATTCCGCACGGTGAGTCTGGACGCCGCGCGCTGGAACGGCGGCTTCTGGGGCGAACGTTACGAGCGGTGCCGGCAAGTGGCCATTCCCGCCATGAAACAGGTGCTGGAGTTGCCGACCAATTCCGCGACTTTTTACAACCTGCGGCTGGCGGCGGGGGAGGCCCAGGGCAAGTTCTTTGGCAACCATTGGAGCGACGGCGATTGCTACAAATGGATTGAGGCCGCGGCCAGCGTGCAGGCCGTTTCGGGAGATGCCGCGCTGGACCGCCAGATGGACGAAGTGATTGCAGTCATTGCCAAGGCCCAGGCGCCCGATGGCTACTTGGCCACCCAGATTCAAACCACCGGCCGGCCGCGCTGGCAGGACTTGAAACACCATGAGCTATACAACATGGGCCATCTGCTGACCGCCGCGTGCATCCATCACCGGGCCACCGGCAAAACCAATTTCCTGGCGGTGGCGCGCAAGCTGGCGGATTACCTGTGCGCGGTGTTTCTGCCCCGGCCCAAGGAGCTGGCCCACTTCGGCTTCAATCCCTCCAACATCATGGGCGCGGCGGAGCTTTACCGCGTCACCCGCGAGCCCAAATACCTGGCATTGGCCCAGTGCTTTGTGGACATGCGCGGCTCGCAGCCGGGCGGCACCGACCAGAATCAATCCAAGGTGCCGCTGCGTCAGGAAAAAGAGGCGGTGGGTCATGCGGTAACGGCGGCCTATCTCTGGTGCGGCGCCGCCGATGTGTGCGCCGAGACGGGCGAACCGGCGCTGCTGGCCGCCCTGCAACGGATTTGGGAAGATGTCACCACCCGCAAGATGTATGTGACCGGCGGCACCGCCGCCTTGCACCACGGGGAATCTCAGCGCGCGCTGCTCCGGCGTTTTCCGGTTGATTCCGTCCACGAAGCCTTTGGCGCGCCCTACCAACTGCCCAACCGCACCGCCTACAACGAAACCTGCGCCAACATTGCCAACGCGATGTGGAACTGGCGAATGCTGCTGCTGACCGGCGACGCCCGCCACGCCGACGTGATGGAGCGGGTGTTTTACAACAGCCTGCTCTCCGCCTGGGGCCTCCGCGGCGACGATTATTTCTACACCAACCCGCTGCGGCGCGCCGGCCCGGAAGTGCCGCTCCTGAATAACGACTCCGCACAACGATGGACCAACACCACCCCCCCTTCCCCGGTCCATTGTTTTTGCTGCCCGCCCAGCGTGGCTCGCACGGTCGCGCAACTGGCCACTTACGCCTACGGCGTTTCCCCCGGCGCGGTTTGGATTCATCTTTACGGGGCCGGCATGCTGGAAACGCGCCTGCCGGACGGCTCGGGCATCCGGCTGTCCCAGGAAACGGATTATCCCTGGGACGGCAGAATTGTGATTCGCTTCGACAGCGCTCCGCAAGCCGAAATCGCCCTGCGCCTGCGCATTCCCGGCTGGGCGCGCGAGGCTTCCGTCAAAATCAACGGTGAACCACTCCGCGCCGGCTTTGTCCCCGGGACGTATGAAGACCTGCGCCGCCGCTGGCAGCCGGGCGACCGCGTGGAGTTGGACCTGCCCATGGAAGTGAACGCCATGGAAGCCCACCCCCTGGTCGAAGAGAACCGCAATCACGTCGCCATCATGCGCGGGCCGCTGGTTTATTGCCTCGAATCCATGGACCTTTCGGATGCCGTGCGGCTGTCGCAAGTCCGGGTTGACCGCGCGGCGGTCTGGAAAACGCGGCGCGACGACGGCTGGCTGCGCGGCGCGGTGATGCTGGAATCCCAAGGCTGGGCGGTCCCGCGAGCGGAAAATTCCCGGGGCCTGTATCAAAAACTGCCGCAAGGCCAATTGACGGCCATTCCTTTGCGCCTGGTTCCCTACTTCGCGTGGTGCAATCGCGGACCGGGAGAAATGTCGGTGTGGCTGCCGGTGCGCTAACCGGATGATTCCTTGACCTCTCGAGGGCGTTACGAGGAACGAAAAAGAGGTTCGTCGTTGTTTTTAGCGGACCAGCAGACGTTCAACCTAGATTCCGCAGTTAGTAAAAGAGCGGGGAAGTTGTAAAACAAAGATGAACACCGATGCTGAAGCAGAAATGTCCTTCACCCGCCAGGTGCCAGCCTCTGCTTTCGCAAGTCTTTGGTATCCGGGTCCATCCGTGTTTATCCGTGGTTGAACCGCGATTATTAGATTCAAGCGTTTGCGCATGGCCACGGCTGATGCGGGATCGCCCGGAGATGTTCGATGGCGGACGAAGCGGCGCCCAGACGCCCATGACTCAATTGAGCCCCTGAATCGCCGCTTCCACGCGGGCTTGTTTCTCCTGCCACTCCGCCAAGCGCCGTTGGTGCTCCTGCAACACGGACGGCGGCACTTTCTGGGTGAAATTCGGATTGTTAAGCTTTTGCTGGACCTTCTCCACTTCCGCCATGACCTTGGCCAATTCCTTGCCCAGGCGGGCTTTCTCCGCCTGCACGTCAATTAAACCCTCCAGCGGCAGGTAAAGTTCGCCTAGCGGCGAGCGGGCTGAGGGAGTGCCCTTTTTCGGGCTGTAGGCCGGGTCAATCTCCAGCGATTCCGCTCCCAGCAGGATGGTCAGCACGGTGGTTTCGTGGCCCGAGAAAGTCTCCAGCGGTTTCAGGAAAAACTTCACCTTCCTGCCCGGCGCGAGGTTGGCTTCGCGGCGCAAGTTGCGCCCTTGCCGCACGAGTTCGTATTTCTGCTCCACATAGGCGGCGACGTGCTCGCCCAGGCCGTAGTAGTCCTTGAAATCGTCGTCCAAGGGCTTCGGCCAATGGGCGTACATGATGGTCTTGCCGCCCTGGTTCTCCGGCAAATCCTGGTTGAAGCCCATGCCCTGCCACAGCTCCTCGGTGATAAAGGGCAGGAACGGGTGAAACAGTCGCAGCGTGTGCGAGAGCACAAAATCAATCACCGCGAGCGTGTTGGCCTTGCGGGCCGCGTCGCCGCCTTGCAGCACCGCCTTGCTGGCCTCGACATACCAGTCGCAATACTCGCTCCAGAAAAAGCGGTAGAGCACGCCGGCGGCCTCGTTGAACTTGTAATCATTGAGCGCGGCGGTCACCTCCCGGATGGCGGTGTCCAGCCGCAGCAGCACCCATTGGTCGTCGGTGGTCAGGAGGGCGGGATTGATCTCCCCCTCGCTCGCCCCGCCTTGCAATTGGCGGAAACGGCAGGCATTCCAAAGTTTGTTGCAAAAATTGCGGCCCAGCTCGACATCCTTTTCGTCGAACAGCACATCCTGGCCGAGCGGCGCGCCGCGCATGGTGCCAAAGCGCAGGGCGTCGGCGCCGTACTTGGCGATGAGATCGAGCGGGTCAGGCGAGTTGCCAAGGCTCTTGCTCATTTTGCGGCCCAGCTTGTCGCGGATGATGCCGGTGAAATAGACATTGCGAAACGGCATCTCCCCCATGAACTCGTAGCCCGCCATGATCATCCGCGCCACCCAGAAAAAGATGATGTCCGGCCCGGTAACCAGGTCGGTGGTCGGATAAAATTTCTTGAGCGTGTCCGTCTGCTCCGGCCAGCCCATCGTGGCAAACGGCCAGAGCCAGGAACTGAACCAGGTGTCGAGCACGTCGGGGTCCTGTTCCCAACCTGCGCCCGGACTTTCAATCTGACACCGGCAAAGCGTCTCCTCCGTATTGACATTGGGCACGAGGTCAAGTAGCTTGATGTCGCGGGCCGATGCAGGCCGGGTTACCAACTTCTCCGCCAGGGGATGTGTTCCCGGAGAATTACCATCGGCCCCGTTTTTTTCCCGAACCACCGCCTGATGGTCATAAAGCTTTCGACCGTCTTTCAATTCCTTGACGGTAAACTTGACCCGATAAAGGTTTGGTCCAATTTGCAATGCGGCATAAAACTTGTGAACCCAACTGAACTGAGGAACTTTGGGGACATGCGGCTCGGTCGAAATATGAATGGCGTGATTCAAAAGGTCGGGCAAACCTGGAACAAGCAAGACATTGGCCAAGCCGTCATTGGCAAAAGCATGTTCCAGGCTCCGCCGATTTACGAAAATGTCCCAGCCGGTGTCGTAATTCCGAAAACGCTGCTTTAAAAATCCGCTGGTTTTGGCGAGTCGCCACGCCGCCAGGCGGAGTTCTCGCGCATTTCCACCTGCTAATTCCTGGCCGGTAAGGCAAACAACTTTCGTGACCTTGCTTAGCGCGGCAAGGCCCTGGCGATTATACCACACCGGCACCCGGTGCCCCCACCAGAGTTGGCGGCTGATGCACCAGTCGCGAAGGTTGCCCATCCAGTGCGCATAGGTCTTGGCCCAGCGATCCGGATGAAACACTAGACGCCCTTCCTCGACCACCTTGGTGGAAGGCCCAACGCTCGGGTACTTTAAGAACCATTGTTCACTCAGGTAAGGCTCAATCGGCACATGGCTGCGCTGGCTGTAGCCGACGTTGTGGACGTAATCCTCGGTTTTCACCAGCAGCCCTTGCGCGGTTAATTCCTCGATCACCGCTTTGCGGGCTTCCATGCGGTCCAGGCCGGCAAAATCTTCGCCCGCTTCTTCGGTCATCATGCCGTCCGGCCCAATCACCACCGGGAAAGGCAGGTTATGCCGCACGGCCATCTGGTAGTCGGCGGGATCGTGCGAAGGCGTCACCTTCACGCAGCCGGTCCCGAATTTCGGGTCCACCAGCTCGTCGGCGATCACCGGGATAGGCTTGTTCCGCAGCGGCAGAAGCAGCTTTTTGCCGATGAGATGCTGGTAACGCTCGTCGTTGGGGTTTACCGCCACCGCTTCGTCGCCCAGCATGGTCTCCGGGCGGGTCGTGGCCACCACGACATATTCATCGGCCTTGGGCTGGCCTTTTTCATCCAGCACCGGATACTTGAGATGCCAGAGGTGGCCCTTTTCCTCGATCATCTCGACTTCCTCATCCGAGAGGGCGGTGCGGGCGGCGGGATCCCAGTTGACCATCCGCTTGCCGCGATAGATCAGGCCCTTCTTGTACAACTCGACAAACACCTTCTGGACGCACTTGGAATATTCCGGGTCCATGGTGAACCGCTCGCGCGACCAATCGCACGAGCAGCCGAGCTTCTTGAGCTGCTGGATGATGATGCCGCCGTGCTTTTCCTTCCAGGCCCAGACATGCTCGAGGAACTTCTCGCGCCCGAGGTCTTCGCGGTGCTTCATTACGCGCTGCTGGCGAAGCGATTTTTCCACCACCGCCTGGGTGGCAATGCCGGCGTGGTCGGTGCCCGGCAGCCAGAGAACTTCCTTGCCGTCCATGCGGGCTTTGCGGGCGAGGATGTCCTGGATGGTGTTGTTCAGCACGTGCCCCATGTGGAGCATGCCGGTGACGTTCGGCGGGGGGATGACAATGGAATACGCCGGCTTGGACGACCGCGCGTCCGCGACGAAGCACTTCTGCTCCTGCCAGAACTGATACCACTTTCCCTCCACGGCGAGCGGTTCGTAAGCTTTGGGTATTTCAGACATAAAGATGCTTACACGAATTACACAAATTTACACCAATTGAGCTAATACTATAAAACGATTCGTTTCCAGTCCAAGGAGTCGCCGCCGAAATTGACTAGCAGTCCGAGGCGCAACTTCGAAACGGCCAGGTAATTGAGAACTTGTTTCATGTGCGAATCGGTCAGTTTTTCAACAGCCTTGGCCTCAAAAAGTATTTTGTCCCAAATCACAAAGTCCGCGTAATAGTGGTGAGGGAGAACGATTCCCTTATACCTGACCTCATACTTGCGCTCACGCGCAAAGGGAATGCTAGCCCTCTGCAATTCGACGACCATGGCGTCCTTGTAAATCACCTCGTCTTGGCCTTTTCCCAGCTCGCGGTGGATTTCCATGCAGAGGCCAACTAACTGGAAGCACTCGGCTTTGTAGATCAATTCACTCATCACACATTTGCGCGAAGCTCGCGAACTAACGAGAACCCCAACCATTGATTCGTGGGAATTCGTGCAATTCGTGTCGCTCCCTATTTCTTCATCAGCACGTATTCGATGCTGTCCACGAGGGCCTGGAGGGAGGCGGTGATGATGTTTTCGCTCACGCCGACGGTCCCCCAGTCGCGCTGGCCGTCGGAGGAGGTAATTAACACCCGCGTCTTGGCGGCGGTGCCGGCGCCGGTGTTGATGATGCGCACCTTGTAGTCAATCAGTTCGACCTTCTTGAGCAGCGGGAAGAACTTCGCCAGCGCCTGCCGCAGCGCGCCATCGAGCGCGTTTACCGGCCCGTCTCCCTCGGCTACCGTATGGGCGGTTTTGTCCCCCACCCTCACTTTCACGGTGGCTTCGCAAACCGAGTGGCCGTTGTTGCCGCGAATCGAGACGTGATAGCCCTCGACCTTGAACGGCAACTCCTGATGTTTCAGATGCTTGCGGATGAGCAGGGCCAGGGAGGCCTCGGCCGCCTCGAACTCGTAGCCCTGGCTTTCCATCTCCTTGATCTGCGCCAGCACCTGTTTCAATTCCGGCGTATCCTGCTTGACGTTGAAGCCCAGTTCGCGCGCTTTCCAGAAAATGTTCGAGCGCCCGGACATGTCGCTGACCAGCACCTTGCGCGTGTTGCCGATTGCTGCCGGGTTGATGTGCTCATAGCTCTGGGCGACCCGCTCGACCGCGTGCACATGCATGCCGCCCTTGTGGGCGAAGGCCGTCGAGCCCACCCACGGCTGCCGCGGGTCGGGCCGCAAGTTGGCCATTTCGTCCACAAACAGCGACAGCTCCCGCAGCTTGGCCAGGGATTTGGCCGGCACGCTGGCCAGTCCCATTTTGAATGCGAGCGTCGGAATGACGCTGATGAGATTGCAGTTGCCCGTGCGCTCGCCGTAGCCGTTCATGGTCCCCTGGATTTGCGTGGCCCCGGCCTCCACGGCCGCGATGGCGTTGGCCACGCCAAAGCCGCAGTCATTATGGGTGTGAATCCCGATCGGCGTGTTCAACCGGCTCCCGGCCACCGCCGTGATGCGCGCGATCTCGCTCGGCAAACAGCCGCCGTTGGTGTCGCACAGGACGATGCAATCGGCCCCCGCCTTCTCCGCCGCCTGCCACGTCGCCAGCGAGTATTCCGGCTCCGCCTTGAAGCCGTCGAAGGAATGCTCGGCGTCATACATGACGATCTTGCCGTGGTCTTTGAAAAACCGGACCGTGTCGCCAATCATGGCCAGGTTTTCGTCGGGCGTAGCCCGCAACACCTCCGTCACGTGCAGCAGCCAGGTCTTGCCGACAATGGTCACCACCGGGGTTTCCGCCTCCAAAAGCTGAATCATCAATTCGTCGTTCTCCACCGCGATGCCCTTGCGGCGGGTCATGCTGAAAGCGGCGATCTTGGCCTGTTTGTATTTGCGCCGACTGGCCTGCTGGAAGAACTCCATGTCCTTGGGATTGCTTCCCGGCCAGCCGCCCTCGATGTAGTGAATGCCGAAATTGTCCAGCCGCTCGGCGATGCGCAGCTTGTCCATCGCCGAAAGGTTGATCCCCTCACCTTGGGTCCCATCCCGCAAGGTGGTATCGTAAATCTCCACTGTCCGCTGTTTTTTCATAGCCGGAATGCCTTCCTCACCACTTTGGTGGGCCAAAAGTTCTACGCCAAATGAGCCCGCTTTGCCAATAAGAAAGCCCGCCACCCTGCGGCAGCCCTCTTTCGGGAGCCGCGCCTTGATATAAACTCGGCCCGCATCGTAGGTTGCCATCGGTTCCCGTAATCCCGCCGAAAATGACCAAGGAACATCCGAATCTATTTCAAAGCTTTCTCGCTCAATCGGGAAAGCAAATGGCAGGGAAGAAAATTTTTTTGCCGCGATGCTCCGCCCCCTCTGATTTAAGCAAACGTTCACTTAACCGCTTCCATTCAAATGACTTGCTAATACCACCGACCCTGAAATCAAGCGCCTTTTTTCGTTGTAATACGCTCGCTATAAGCAGCTTGCGAATGATCATCTTTTCCCAAATAGTTTTGAGCAAAAAATGGCGCACCCCTGTCAAATCCTTGTTGGTGCATACCGGTTCCTCCCAGTAGTTGTGCGTGGTTAAATAGGCAGCCACAATATGTTGTGGTTTTTGCTTTACACGATCACAACATCTTGGTAGTTTTCAACGCAGAAACTGAATGTACTTAAAAAATCTGACCGTTTTGGGGTTTAAGTCCTTCGCGGACAAAACCGCGTTAAACTTCCTGCCGGGGGTGACTTGCATCGTTGGGCCGAATGGCTGCGGCAAATCCAACGTGTCCGATGCCATTCGCTGGGTGCTCGGCGAACAGTCGGCCAAGGCGCTGCGCGGCGGCGAGATGGCGGATGTCATTTTCAACGGCACGGAATCGCGTAAGGCCTTGGGAATGGCTGAGGTGTCGCTAACGATCGGCGGCTTTGACTCGGAGCATCTGAAAGCCGCGGGCGTTGAGATGTCCTACAACGAAGTCACCATCACCCGCCGGGTGTTTCGCGACGGGGGCAGCGAGTATTTCATCAATCGCACCCCCTGCCGCCTGCGCGACATTCAGCAACTGTTCATGGGCACCGGGGTGGGCCGCACCAGCTACAGCATCATGGCCCAGGGCAACATCACCCAAATCCTTTCCAGCAAGCCGGAGGACCGAAGGCTGGTTTTCGAGGAAGCGGCCGGGATCACCAAATTCAAGTCCCAGAAAAAGGAGGCGCTGCGCAAGCTGGAATACACCGAGCAGAACCTATTGCGGGTTTCCGACCTGGTGCGCGAGGTCAAGCGCCAGATCGGCTCCTTGCAGCGGCAGGCCGGCAAGGCCCGCCGTTACAAGCAACTGAGCATGGAGATGCAGCACCTCGACACCCAGCTCGCGCGGCATGAATTCGACCAATTGCAGGCGGACATCCGCGACCGCCAGGACCAGGCGGACCGCTTGCGCGAGGCCATCGAGGCGGGCTCGGAGCAATTGCTGCGGAAAGAGGATGAAATCGTTCAATTGCGGACCCGCCTCGGCGAGCTCGAGCATGAGGTCAGCATCGCCCAGCAGCGGGGCTTGGAATTGAAGGGCGAATCCGAGCGGCACGAAAGCCGCATCCAATTTAACGAGGAGCGGCTTCGCGAATTGGCCGCGCAAAACGCCAAGGCCCTGCAAGACATCAACGAGGCGGTCGAGCGCCAGGCCATCGCCCAGCAGGAATTGGATTTGGCGCGAAGCCGGCTGGAGGCCTCCCAGGCGGCGCTGGAACAGTTGCGCGCCAACCTGGACGCCCGGCGGGCCGATTTGCAAAGGGTCGAGGACGATTTGCGCGCCCGGCAGGAAGCGTTGCGGCAGGCCCAGTCGGAGGCCTTCGGAGTGGCCCAGCAGTTGACGCGCGTCCGCAACGAGTTCAACGCGCTGGAATTGCAGAAACAGGGAAACGTCGTCCGGCTGGAGAAGCTTTCCACGGAAAAAGTGCAACTCGAGGAGGAGCGCGGCCGGCTGGAGGTCCGCCTGCAAGAATTTGCCGCGAGCGTGGAGGCGGAAAAAGTGTCCGCCCAGATGCAGCGCGGCACGGTCGAAGAGCGGCAGCAGCGGCTGCGGGAAATTCAGCAGCAGTTGGGGTTGGTGGGGCAGGAGCTGGATGGTTTGACCCGGCGCCAGGCCGAGATGAAGGCCCGGCTGCAAATGCTCGAGCAATTGCAGACCTCGCGCGAAGGCTTCAGCGCCGGCGCGCTGGCGGCCCTGCGGCAATCGCAGGCGGTGCTGGGCCCGCTGTCGGACCGCGTGCGGGTGCCCGACGAGTATGTCACCGCCATCGAGGCCGCGTTGGGCGGGCATTTGCAGATGGCCCTCATCGAGCAGCCGGAAGCCGCGCGCGAAATTCTCAACGCGCTGCGCGACCAGAAGAAGGGCAAAGCCAGCATCGCCCCCCTGGCGCTGCGCAACGGCAATGGGAATGGCAACGGCGCCACGGTCGCCGACTGGGAAAACGCCAAGAACTGGGGCGACGCGGCCGTGAGCGTGGTGGAAACCGACGAAGTGGTGCGCCCGCTGGTCAAAAGCCTGCTGGGCCACACCCTGATCGTCAACGACCTCGAAACCGCCGCGCGGGCCTGGCAGGAGTGCCACGGCCAATACGATTTTGTCACGCGCGCCGGCGAGATGCTAAGCCGCCACGGCGTTTTCACCGGCGGCTACACCAACGGCAACGGCAAGGGCCCCTCTTCCATCCTGGGCCGCAAAAACCAGATTGCCGAGCTGACGGCGCAGGTGTCGGCGTTGCAGGGGAAAGTCGAGGAAAGCAGCCGCTGCAAAGGCGCACTGCAGGCGGAACAGACGGGGCTGCAAGCCAGCCTGCAGCAGGCCCAGACGGAGCTGCGCGCCCAGGAGGTCGCCATCGCCACGCGCCAGGGCGAATTCAACGCCCTGCAAAATTCCCTGCGCGTGTTGCACCAGAAAATTGACACCGTGGTGTATGAAATCCAATGCGTCGCCGCGCAGGAGAAAGAGGGCCTGGAGAAGCGCTCCCGGCTGGCCGGGCTGGCAACCGGCTTTGAAGAGCAGGAGCGGGCCTTGCAGCAGCGCATCGGCGAGCTGGGCGCCGGCCTCGATGATTTGCGTTTGCAGCGCGATGCCGCGAACACCGCGCTGACCGAGGCCAAGGTGGCGGCGGCCACCGAGGAGCAACTGTGCGCTTCCTACCGGCAGCAGCAGGGACCGCTCGAACAGCGGATCAGGGAATTGGGCGGCCTGGCCGCCCAGCGGCGGCAGGAGATTGGCTCGTTTGGCGACCGCCAGAACCAGGCCACCCAGGAAATTGCGGCTTCCCAGCAGGAGATCGAACGTCTGGCGCACCAGCGGGAGCAGGTGAACATCCAGGCGGCCGAGCTGATCTCGCAGAAGCAGGGCATGGAAGCCGACATCGCCGGCCGCGAGGAGGATTTGCGCAACGCCCGAAAAGCGCACTCCGACTTGCAGCAGCAAAAGAGCGACCTGGAGGTCGAACTGGCCCAGAAGCGGATGGCCGCGCAGAACTTGAAGGACCGCGTGCGGCAGAAATACCAGGTCAACCTGGACGACATCCGCTCCGAGTGCATCACCATCACCTACGCGGATGAGGGCCCGGCCCGCGTCGAGGTGCTGAGCCCCGAGGAAATGGCGGCGGCGGGCGTGGCCACGGATTGGGCCGCGGTGGCCGCCCAGGTCGCCGCCCTGCAGCAGCGCCTTGACGAGATGGGCCCGGTCAACCTCGTCGCCATCGAGGAATATGAGGAGACCGAGCAGCGCTACAAATTCCTGAGCACGCAGCACGACGACCTCGTCAAGGCCAAGGAGCAATTGACCGAGGTCATCAACCGCATCAACGTCCAGACCAAGGAGATGTTCACGGAGACCTTCAACCGCATCCGGGAGAACTTCGTGCTCATGTTCACGGAGGTCTTCGGCGGCGGCAAGGCCGACCTCCGGCTGGTGGACGAAGGAGACGTGCTGGAAAGCGGCATTGAAATCGTCGCCCGCCCGCCCGGCAAACAGTTGCAAAGCATCTCCCTGCTCTCCGGCGGCGAGCAGACCATGACCGCCGTCGCGCTCCTGTTCTCCATCTACCAGGTCAAGCCCAGCCCCTTCTGCGTGCTGGACGAATTGGACGCGCCGCTCGACGAGTCGAACATCAACCGGTTCGTCCGCATCCTGCAGCGCTTCCTGCAGCACAGCCAATTCGTCATCATCACCCACAACAAGCGCACCATCGGCATGGCCGACGTCCTCTACGGCGTCACCATGCAGGAGCGCGGCGTCAGCAAGGTCGTCAGCGTCAAGTTCCACAAGACACCCGACGAAAAGGCGGCCGATCATCGCCCCCAACCGCTGGAAAAACCGGTGGCGGGAAAATCCGTGGAGGAGGAAGAGGATGAAGTCAAACCCAAGTCCGAAACGGTGGACGTGGTGATGGCCAAGTAATTTGCAATCCTGGTGATTGCGCGGACTGCGCCGGTGGTCGTTCGGGGAAGGGGGGAACGGCCACCGGCCAGTTCTTTTTACGGGTCAAAGGGGCGCCGTCGGGATTTCCGCCAGCCTCTCGCGCCGGACAAATCCGGGGCCCGACCCTTTCTGCGCGCGCACGGTCCCCTGCGAATCAGCGGCGATCATGTCCAGGCACGCGGCTTCCGGTTCCGTTATGCGGCGAACCGGGCGCAGCACGGCGCGGTTCAGTTGGCCGGACGTTGCAACACGCTGGAGGATTGTGTGGTCGAAGCCACGAACGCCAGCGGTGCGGCCTTCACCGGGCCCGAGGCGGTTGTGCGCCGTTGTGTCTTTCGTGACAACGGGCAGTTGGGTTTCGGCGCGGGGCGCGCCCATCGGCTGCTGTTCACCGAGTGCCTGGTGGAAAACAACAACACCAAAGGTTTCAACCTAGATTCCGCAGTTAGCAGAGAGCGAAGAATTTGTAAACCACAACGATGAACACCGATGCTGATGCGGGAATGGCTTTCACCCGCCAGGTGCCAGCCTCTCCTTTCGCAAGCCTTTGGTATCCGTGTCCATCTGTGTTTATCCGTGGTTGAACTGCGGTATTTAGGTTCAACCGCGGCTGGGAAGCCGGTGGCAACTGGATTTTCGCCTGCCAGACGAGGTGTGGGCGCGGGTGTGGCGGATTGCTGCCCGCGCGGACCTGTGCCGGGCGTGTTTTTACCATGACTTTACCACCGGTGGCTTGCCGCGCGGCCTTTCAGGGAGTAAAAGAATGGCAGGAACGTCCAACGAAAGCAGGGGCGAAAATTTATGCAAATCCGGATTTATGAGAACACTTAACGGGGCAAGCGGATGGGGGATTGGGTTGTTTTTTTGTCTGACGAGTCACTTCGCAACGGCGGAAATTCCGCTGCCTTCCTCCGCCATCCAACCGGCGCCACCCCACCATCCCTTGGTCGTTCCTCCGCCTTTGCCATCCGGCAGCCTTTCGGTGTCCAATCGGAGCCGCCCCCCCGCCGCCGTCCAGCCCTTGCGCCTGCGGCTGGAATTGCGCGATGGCTCGCTCATCATCGGCGCGCCCGCCGCCACCAACCTGCCCGTGCGCGGCGCTTTGGGCAATATCCAGGTGGATTTGCCCCGGCTGGTCTCCGGTCAATTCGCGGACGACCGCGAAAGCGTCAGTTTGCTTTTCCGCAATGGGGACCGTGTGACGGGGCGCATCGGCTGGACCGCCTTTGAGGTGTCCACTTGTTTTGGTTCGGTCAAAATTCCCCTCGCGGAAGTGCGCCGTTTTCAGGTGATGCCGGGCGGCCAGGGGTTAGGGGCCTTGCTCAATGTGAATTTCGGCGGCGGGCAAAAAACCGGCTGTGCCGCCATTGGTCTGGGGGAGCGGGATTTCTGGAACAGCCATGTGGGCCAATATGCGGCATTGAGCGGCGCGGCGGATTTGCAGCTATCCACCGGCGAGTCCACCACCGTGGGGCTGAGCGTGCGCAACGCCGGCGGCGTGTGGGGCAACAAATCGGGCGATTCCATGTATGATTCCTACATTTATCCCAATAGCGGCCAGGGGGACGGAGTGGGACAAGTGATCGTGACCGTTACCAATCTGCCTGGCGGAAGTTATGATTTTTATCTGTATGGCCATGCGGACGCCGGCGGGCGTTCGGAGAGCAACAGCCAGTTCAGTCTTAAAGCCGGCGACCGCGAGTATGGGCCGGTAGGCGCGCTTTCCGCCAACGGCTGGAAAGCCGTCGAGCCGTGGGTGGAAGGCAAACAGTTCGTAGTGCTGCGGGATGTTCAAGTCACCAGCGGCGACGAAGTGGTTATTACTGTGGCCGCCGGTTTTAACGGCCAAGCCACCGATGGCGTGGCCGTTATCAATGGTTTTCAAATCACCCCCGCCGGTTTGTTTCCCCGTTCCGCGCGGGTTGCGGATTAGCCCGCGTCCGCAAAAGCGCCGCTCAGGGAGATGGCGGAAGTTTTTCCAAAGCGGACCGCAGCGCGGCGTCGTTGGGCGCGGACTGGAGGCCCCGCTGCAGCGCCTGGGTGGCGTCCGCAACCCGGCCGACCGCCAGCAGCGTGTTGGCCAGGGCCAAGTGAAAAGAGGACACCCAGGGATAATGTTCCACCAGCCAGGCCAGGTGTTCCAAGGCGGCTTGCGGCCGTTGGACCTGCTGATACAACTGGGCCAGGTTAAACCGCGTGGGCCAGTCGTCAGGTCGAGCGCGGATGGCCTCGAGGTAGCAATCCACGCTGTTTTGGATTTCCGCTTCGGTCAACACCGCGCGCAAGGTGTTGAGCCGTTGTTCCTCGGCCGCCTGCCGTTGGGCGTGCTCCAATTGGTCCAAGAAAGGCGGGCTGCCGATCAACCGCGCGATGGCTTCCTGGATGTTGTATTCATCCAACTTCGTAAACGCCAGCGCCCTCGCGCAGCGTTCCACCGAGGGCGGCGGCTTTTCGACAGGCGGCCCCAGGATGCGCGCCAGAGCTTGGGTCACCTGCGGATAAACCGATTGCGCCAGCAGCCAGGTTCCGGTCATCGTGGGATGGACGTGTTCATAAAACAGCCGGCGCCCCGGCAAGCCATCCTCACTCCATGGACTTTCCTCGAAAGCCCGCTCAACGTCGCTGAGGAACACTCCCCGGTCGCGAAATTCCCGGCCAACCTGTCGAATGATTTCGTTCAGACGGCTGGTCGCCCGAAACGGCAGCGCGTCCCAATCGCGAGCCAACCGAAAATGGGTTCGGGCCAGCGAGTTGCTGCCAGCCCGGCGGAAAGTTCGCGCCAATCGAAAATGCAGGTCGGCAAAGTGGTCGTCAATGGCGGCGGCCGCTTGGAATAATTCCAGGGCCCGCCCGGTTTGTCCGGCGGTCTCCGCCGCCGCGCCCTGCTCATAAAGGGCCTCCCATTGGGCCAGGTCCGCCGCCGTCAAGTTCGCCCGGTGCAAGGAACCAAGCGGGGGGCAATCCGTGAGGTTCACGGCGACGGTGGCGGCCACTTTGGGCAGCTCCGCCCCCCCCAGCGCGCAAATATCGCGCAGGTTGGCCGCAAAATTCCGGCCCGCCTGGCCATACCGAGCGTCATCGGCGCGCAGCCGGTTTTGCCGATAATAATCCATGCCCGGCGAACCGTCCTTGGTCGGTTGGCGGCCCAGCGAGCGCAACGTCTGCCCGAGCCGGGTGGACTTGCACCACTGGGAAAGCCGGATCAATCCCAGATGCAACTCCCAAGGCCGGGTTTGGGGATCGGGGCAATGCAGCCCGATGCCCTCGTTATTCCCGGCATAGAGGATGAACAGGTCCGGCTCCCGCCGGGCGCAATCCATGGCAATCCGGCGCAAAACGTGCGAGTCAATGCCGCGCATGGCCGCATTGATCACCTCAAATTTTCGTTCTGGATACTGTTCCCGCAGCATTATCTCCAGCATCCTGCCAAAACCAAAGGCCGGGTCCGGCGTGCCCATGGCGGCCGATTCGCCCAATATGAAAATACGGATCACTCCGGCAGGCTTGGGATCTGTTAGCTGGCCGATATAGGGCTGAGGCACTTTGTCCTTGGCAAAAAACTGGCGGGCAAAATCAGGGTTTGTCCGCCATATCCCCGGCTGCCCGCCCGCCACCCAAAAACTGGTGGGCACCCCGGCGCCGGCCAGCCACAGCGCCAATTCAACGGCTGACAGCACGAAAGCCGGAATGCCGCCGGCCAGCAGCAATCGCCACCAACGCCGGCGCCATGGTGAAACAACGTGCCGCTCCGCTGAGCGCGAAGGCGCAGGGCCGCCAGCGGCCGAAGACGACGGGCGCGTTCCGGATTTGCCCGCTTTGGTCACGCCCCAAGGTTTAGAAAATCCCAAGCCGGCGGACAAGCCGATTTCGCGGGCAAACGGTTTCACCATAAGCGACGGGCGGCTCGCCATGGACTGGAAGTTGTTCGATCTGCTGTCCGTCGTTTTAACCGCGGGAAACGCCAAGGAACCTTGGAGGGCTTCCGACCTGAAGGGGTTCCACCCCGGTTTGCGCCTTGACCTTCGCTCGGAAACGCGGATATTGGCGCATGATGAACAAGGGCATGCGGCTGGTTATTCGGTCGGTTATTGGTCTGGGCGCGGCCTGGCTAAGCGCCGGCGCCGCCGAGCCCGTGCGCTGGGAAAAACAAGTTCTCACCGACAAGTATTACTGCGACGGACTCCATGCCGGCGATTTCAATCGGGACGGCCAGATGGACATTGTCGCCGGCCCCTTCTGGTATGCGGGGCCGGATTTCAAGCGCGCCCGGGAAATCTATCCCGCCCGGGAATTCCCCTTGCCACCTTCGCCCACCGACAGCCTTTATTCCTTTGTGCATGATTTCAATGGGGATGGCTGGCCGGATGTGCTGGTGCTGGGCCGGGTGCATCTGCATCAGGCCTTCTGGTATGAAAACCCGCAAGGCAAACCCGGCCCTTGGCGGAAACATTTTGTCCATGAGCGCGTGCAGGCGGAATCGCCCGCGTTTGCCGACCTGGACCAGGATGGCCGGCCGGAAATCATCTGCGTCTGGCAGAAACAATGGGGCCTGGTGAAACCCGATTGGAGCGCGCCCGACCGGCCCTGGACTTTTCAGCCCCTCATCCGCGCGGGGGATTGGCATCATTTCTATCATGGAACCGGCGTGGGCGACGTCAACGGCGATGGCCGGCCCGACCTGCTGCTCAACGACGGCTGGTGGGAGCGGCCCGCCGCCGCGACTGAACCGGGGGACTGGACCGCGCACCGCTTCAAATTCGCGCCCAAGGGCGGGGCGCAGATGTTCGCTTATGACGTGGATGGCGACGGCGACCAGGATATTATTACCAGCCTCGACGCGCACGGCTGGGGCCTGGCATGGTTTGAACAGGTGAAGCAGGCCGGCCAGCCGACCTTTCGCGAACACAAAATCATGGGCGATCGCGCGGAGGAATCAAAATACGGCGCGGCCTTTTCCCAGCCGCACGCGCTGGCCCTGGCCGACCTGGACGGCGACGGTTGGCAAGACATTGTCGCCGGCAAACGCCTGTGGGCGCACGGCCCCAAAGGGGACATCGAACCGGACGCGGCGCCGGTGCTTTATTGGTTTCAACTGACGCGCGGCCCGGACAAACAAGTCCGCTATGTGCCGCATCGGATTGATGACCGCTCGGGGGTGGGCTGCCAGGTGGTGGCGATGGATGTCAACGGCGATGGCCGCCCTGACGTGCTGACGGCCTCCAAACTGGGCGCGTTTGTTTTCCTGAACCGGCCCCCGAACCCTTAGGGTCCGGAGTTTTGCCGCCGGTTACGGCAACGGATACGGTTTCAGTTCGTGCTTCGGCGGCGTTTTCATCTGGTCGCGCTCGGCGGCTTCGGGCATCTCCGACTCCAACAGCCAAACCTGGCGGCCCCGAAAGTAATCGAACAGTTCGCGGTTTTTCTCCGGCCCCATGTCCCGCGCCCAAACCACGGCGGCGTTGTCTATGTCGGCGCGGTTGTGGACCCAGTCGTCATGCACCGATTGCTTCGGACCGTAGCGCACCAGGATGAGATGCTTGCCGCCCTGTTTTTCCAATTGGCTGATCATTTGCACGCGCTGCCAGTCCCAGTCGCGGCGCGCGTGCTCCCATTGCCGTTTCTTGACCCAAAGCGCGCTTTGGCCCAGGAACCCGATGATCGCCACCACCACCAGCGCCCGGCCAAAGGGCCGCCCACCGCAGCGCCAAAAGGACAGATGCCGGAAACCCTGCCACACCACGACGAAAAACAGCGCGCCGACGGGCGCCACGTAGCGGTCCCACATCCAAACCTCCAACAGCACCACGGCCAGGAATACACCCGTGGCCAGGGCGGGAAAAAGGGGCCAGCCGCGCCGGCGCAACAACCACGGCAGGGCCAGGAAGGCCGGCAGCAACGCGTATTTGGCGGAATAGTCGTTGACCAACCGTTTGATTTTTTTCAGCGTCTCACGGACGAAGCCGCCCGCGCTTTTTTGCTTTTGAAAATCGCGCCAAGCGTAATCCATGAAATGCCGCCGGATAAGGTCGTGGTTGTATTGCAGGTTTGGCCGGCCTTTTTGAAAAACCAGGAAACCGGCCGGGTTGTAACGCTCCTCATAGACCATGTAAGGCAGCTTGAAGAAATCACCGGTAAGCCGCGCATTGTAGAAGGCCTGCCAGCCGAAATAAATTCCCATGATGAGGCCGGCGGGCAAAAGCAGCCTGCCAACCGCCGGCCACGCGAGAGCGGCCCGCCGGCGGAGCAGCCAGACAGCCAGCGCCCCCAGCACCAGCAGTGACAGCACCATCCCCTCGAAGGGCCGGCTGAGGGCCAGGATCACCATGCCCAGGGCCAGCCAGCAGGAGTCGCCAATTTTGGGGCCGCGCATCAGCCGGGGCAGCGCGCCCGCCAGCAGCGCGCCGCCCAGCATCGCCTCGGCGCCGCCCCAATAAACCTGGCCCCACTTGAGCAGCACCGGGTGCAGCGTCGTCAGCAGTCCGCCCAGCAACGCCCAGCGCGCCGGCAGCCAGCCCAGCAACGCCCAGGCAATGGCCGCGCAGGCCAGCGCCACGCTCAGCCACATGCCGGCGATGTATTGGCCGGTCAACAACTTTCCCAGCGCCAGCATCAACCCCTGCGCCGGCGGATACTTCGAGGCGTAGATCGGGCTGGCCAGAACATGAATCTCCTCGAAAAACGGCCAGAGCGGGTGCTGCACGTTGCCGAGCCGGCCATGCAGAAAAGTGTCGGCGGCCAGCAGGTTGGCAAACTCGTCATGAATGTGCGGCGAGGACTTGCCAATGGCCAAGGTGAGACCCGCGTTGATGGTCAGGGACAAAAGAAAAACCAGCAATACCGCCAGTCGCGGCCGCCGGCCCAGTCTCGCCAGGACCCCTTGCGCCGTCCGCAAAAGCCGCGAGCACCATTCCGGTTTCCACGCCGCCAGCCCCAGCAGAACCCCACCCGCTATTGCCAGTTTGATCATTGCTAGCGGCGGACCCATACCAAAACCGCGGCGGCTTGGCGAGCGGGAAAACTTATTCCTGACAATTCCGCGCGTGCTTTTTCCTGGGGATTCGCCTAGGTTGGGCCGGGATGAGCCAATCGCCGAACCGTCCCGGACGCCCGCAAGGCGGCCGCGCCAACCAAGTTTTGCCATGAGCAATCCTCGGCTTAACGGGATGCTCTGGGGCTTGGGTGTGGGCGGCCTTTGGCTGTTGGCCTGGCACGGGCTGCATTACGAGTGGCGGGCCCAGGAGCAATACGAATACGGCTTTGCCGTGCCGCCACTGGCGCTGGTTTTGGCCTGGCTGCGCTGGCGGGAACATCCGGCGGCTTTTCATCGCCAACCGCCCGCCCCCCCGGGTTCCTGGAGGGTTGGCTTGGCGGTTTTGGCCGCCGTCCTGGCGGTTTTTGGCGAATTAATGCGCCGGCATGACCCCTCCTGGCGACTAGGCTGTGGGCTGCTGCTGATTTCCGCCACCTTGGCGACCATCCTTTGGCTGCTCCGCCTGGGAGGTGCGCCGTTGTTGCGGGCCATGTCGTTCCCGTTGGCTTTTATTTGGCTGGGCCTGCCTTGGCCGCGCGCCTGGGAACTGGCGGTCATCAACCGCCTGGCTGGCTTCGTCACCGGCGTCACGGTGGAGTTGTTAAACCTCGTCGGATTGACGGCGACCCGCCGTGGAAATGTTATCGAGATGACTTCCGGTTTTGTCGGCTTGGACACCGCCTGCAGCGGAATTCATTCGCTCCAAGCCGCGCTGATGGTTTCCTTGTTCCTCGGTGAGTTGCTGCGTTTTTCCCTGCGGCGGCGCGTGTTGCTGGTGCTGGCCGGGTCGGTATTGGCCATTATTTTCAACGTGGGCCGCGCGTTCGGGCTGGCTTGGGTTTGCGCCACCCGGGGGGCGGCGGCGATGGAGCAATGGCATAACTGGATTGGCGGGTCCGCCTCGTTTTTTACCTTCGGGTTGCTGGCCCTCTCCGCCTGGCTGTTGGCGGGCCGCCGTCTTCCAGCCGGCGTAGAGAGCAAAGAATCCCCCTTGGCTCCGAGCGCTCCCAACGCCGGCAGCAGGCGGGGCCGTGAAAATCAAGTTGAGAATGCGGGATTCGCCGGCGCCAGTTTAACGCTTGCCGGCCGCGATGGCTGGATTTTGCCCGCCGCGGTTTTGGCGGCGTTGGTTGGCCCGGCTTTGTGGTTCCAGTGGTTTGGCGGCGCCGATCTTTCGGCCTTGAAATCCCCTGCCTGGTCCTTGCCGCCGTCCGGTTATTACAACGGGTGGCGTTTGCGGGATTTGCCGCTTAAACCCGCGGAAAAACGCTTGTTGCAATGCAGCGACGGACGAGGGCTGAACATTGAGCGCGCGGATGGCCGGGCTGGAGCCGTCTATCATTTCTTTTGGCGGCCGGGCGAGCGCCCGCCCATGGCCGGCTATGCCCACACCCCCAACGTGTGCATGCCCAGCGCCGGCTGGCAGCCAGTCGCCCCGCCTCGAACGTTGGCTTTGAAAGTCGAGGGAACGGCTTTTCCCGGCAAATTGCATCTGTTTGAGCAGGACGGCCAACGATTGATGGTTTTTCAGGCTGTGCGCCCGCCGCCATACCTGGGGGGCGTCTATGCCGACGGTGGACGCTGGGAACGGTTTTCCCTGCTCTGGAAAGCCCCCAATCAGCGCGTCGCCGAGGTGCTGCTGCTTTATTTGCCGGACCCGGGCCAGGATGAGGCGCGCGTCGAGCATTGCCGCGCCGCAGTCGAAAACCTGGTGCAAAGGAAAACCGGCCCTTGAATTACTGATGAGTGCTTGGGATAAACGACACGCGCCCCCTCACCCTGCCCTCTCCCCCCAGGGGGGAGAGGGAGAACCTCGCGCATGGCGACAAATTGTGTATTGCATCCCCGAGACTGTGACGTATGAATATTGCTGTTACCGGAGCCTTTGGCTATTCGGGCCGCTACATCACCCGGCGTCTGCTGGACGCCGGACACTCGGTCCTGACACTGACTAATTCCCCGCGCCGGCCCAACCCCTTTGGCGAGCGGGTGCGAGCCGTGCCCTTTCACTTTGACCAACCATCCCAGCTCGCCGCTTCCCTGCAGGGGGTCGAGGCGCTTATCAACACCTATTGGGTGCGCTTTGACCACCGCTTGTTCACCCACGCGCAAGCGGTTGCCAATACCCAGGCGATGTTTGAATCCGCTCGCGCCGCCGGGGTCCGGCGCATCGTTCACGTCAGCATCACCAATCCCGACTTGCGTTCGGATTTGCCTTATTTTCGCGGCAAAGCGCAACTTGAAGAGGCGCTCAAGGCCCTGGGGGTTTCGCATTGCATTCTCCGACCGACGGTGCTCTTCGGCAAGGAGGATGTGCTCATCAACAACATCGCCTGGGGCCTCAGACATCTGCCAGTATATGGCGCTTTCGGCGGAGACGGCTGCCGTTTGCAGCCCATTTATGTGGACGACCTGGCGGCGGTGGCCGCCCGAAAGGCCACCGAAACAGTCAACGAAACATTGGATGCCATCGGACCGGAAACTTTTTCCTACCGCGGCCTGGTGGAAATGGTGGCCCGGGAGCTTGGCCTTCGACGGCCCATACTGGACCTGCCCCCCGCGCTGGTTTATTGGGCCTGCCGGCTACTGGGCCTGGCGGTGGGCGACGTGGTGCTCACCCGCGAGGAAATCCGGGGCCTTCTCGAGAACCGGCTCTGCGTAGCATCACCGCCTTTGGGGACCACCCGCCTCACCAATTGGGTCAGGGAGCATCGCGAAAACCTGGGCCGACGTTACACCAGTGAAATGGCGCGCCGCCGTGACCGCCAGTCCGGCTATCGCTCCAATTAACCGGCCAGAAAAGGATTGCGCGCCGTGGCGGCGTTCGTTACCGCTCCCGGGGCGGCTGGGGAAAGAAAGGCCGGGGCCCGAAGCCGGGGCCGCCCGCTGGCCCTGGCCCTCCCATGCCGGGCGGGCGCGTCATTTGGGGCTCGTAACCTGTGCTTTGGCCGGCCAGTTGTTTTTCGATGGACTCGACCCGGTTGGTGACAAACGGCTTCAAGGCCGGACGCTGGCGTCCTCCCGGTCCGGGTGGCGGGAAGGGCTGGCGAACATCCGTTTCCGTTTTCCCGGTCGAATCGCCGGACAGCCCCTTTTGAAAGTAGGCCGGCGACACCGTCAAATCCTCCTTCAACGCCGGGACAATGACGGCGCTGATCGCCTCGATCAAAGCGGTCATCCGGGCGGTGGTGAAATTGGTCGTGATCAGGCCGCGCATGATTTCATGATATTTTTTCTTCGCGCCGGGCATCGCCAACACCCGCTCGGCCAAACGGTTTCCCGGCGCAAAGGAGCGATCAATGCTGAGGTCCGCCTGCTGGGTTGCATCGCCGCCTCCCATAAAGCCGCCGAAGGTTTCGTTCAAATCCCACGGAATCCAGACCATCTTGCCCCCCAGCGGCGGCACGTAGAGGTAGTAGTTGTGGCCGGTCAGCAGGGGACTGTCGAGGTTGGCCAAAACCGTCTGCACCGCCAGAAAACGCAGAAATTCCTCCACGTCCATATAGCCGGCGGCCTGCGCGTGGAACGCGTCCTCCGCCGCCTGGTTCAGCAGGCGGGCGAACTTGATGAATCGTTCGGCTTCCGCGGCCTTGACCTTGGTTTTGGGCTCCAGGCGGTTGGTGTAGGCCTGCCAGTCGTCTCCCAAGTAAGGCAGTCCCTGGGTGCGCTCGGGTTTGAGCAGCAGGCCCTGCTTGGTGGCGAAGCGGCTTTTCAAAAACCGTTCGTCCACCTGCTCCACGACGGTGTAAAGTCCGGCATAATGGCGATTGTGGCGGCCCGGCACCGTGATGAAGACCTTGGCAAAAGCCGTGCGCGAAGCCGGCAAACCCGCCTGCCGGGCCACTTCATAAGCCAGCGCCTCCCGCATCTGCACCGGGTCCATCGCGTTGTTGTTCAGGTTCAACTTGGTCATCCCGAAGAAGGTGGCGCCATCTTCGAGATCGTTGAAATCAAGTTTAAAGGAGCGCTTGAGCGAATGCCTGGCGGCGTTGAAACTGGAGTTTCCCTTGAATCTTACCTGGATGTCCCCCCACAGCCGGCCTTGGAATTCGAGCGTGGCCCGGCCCTCCTGGAAATTGATGTCCATCATGGGCGGACCGCCGGGACGTCCTCCCGGCCCCGGCCCGCCAAAACCGGGCCGTCCTTCCGCGGAAGGATTGGCCGGCGCGTAAGTTTCCATCCGCGCCCATTGATCCGGTTCAATCTTCAGGTGGAACTCATAAAGATTGGTTAGGCCGAAAAAAGCCTCCGGGCCAAGCGCGTTGGCGTCCTGGTCCCGAGTGGCGGCCCCCTGGCCAACAGCACCGCTCAACAGCAATGCCGCCAATCCAATGGCGCGTCCCATCAACATATTCCGTAGCCTTTCAGACCCCGCTTTGACCAAGAAGGTTACACTCGGTGACAAGAACTGGCAAATTCTGATGGGCCATTGAGTTCTTGCGCTGGAGGGCCAAATTTACAATAATCCTCTCCGAACTTAACAATAAGGAAAGATTTATGAATAATCAGCCCCTTCGAGTGGCCATCACCGGCGCCGCCGGTCAAATTGGTTACGCCCTGGTGTTTCGCATCGCTTCCGGCGCGATGTTTGGCCCGCAACAACCGGTGATCCTGCACCTGGTGGAAATTGAGCCGGCGCTGCCGGCCTTGAACGGCGTGATGATGGAATTGGACGATTGCGCTTTCCCGCTGCTCAAAGGGGTGGTTCCCACCGCCAGCCTGGATGAAGGCTTTAAGGGCGTCAATTGGGCGCTGTTGGTCGGTTCCGTCCCCCGCAAGGCCGGCATGGAGCGCAAGGACCTCCTGGGTATCAACGGGAAAATTTTCGTCGGCCAGGGCCGGGCTTTGCAGAAAAACGCCGCCGGCGACGTGCGGGTGCTGGTGGTGGGCAATCCCTGCAACACCAACTGCCTCATCGCCATGAACAACGCGCCCGAGATTCCCGCCGACCGCTGGTTTGCCATGACCCGCCTCGACGAAAACCGCGCCAAAGCGCAATTGGCGCAAAAGGCGGGCGTCGAGGTCACCCAGGTGTCCAATATGGCGGTCTGGGGCAATCATTCCCCCACCATGTTCCCCGATTATTTCAACGCGCGCATCGGCGGCCGGCTCGCTACCGAAGTCATCAAGGACGAGGCCTGGTTTGCCGGCGCTTTTCTGCCAACCGTGCAGCAGCGCGGCGCGGCGATTATCAAGGCGCGCGGCGCCTCGAGCGCGGCCAGCGCCGCCAACGCCGTGGTGGACACCGTTCGCAGTCTGCGCGCCCCGACCGTTTCCGGCGATTGCTTTAGTTTGGCGGTGTGCGCCGACGGCAGTTACGGCATCGAAAAAGGATTGATCTTCTCCTACCCCGTCCGCAGCGACGGCGCCCAGTGGAGCGTGATCCAGGGAACGCCCCTGAACGAGTTCAGCCAGGCCAAAATCAAAGCCAGCGAAAACGAGTTGAAAGAGGAAAAGGCGATGGTGTCCGAGTTGCTGGCTCAGTAGCCGCCAGCCGGGCGCTGAAATTCGGCCGGCGGGCGAAAAGGCCCGGCTATTGCTTGTTCCCCAGGCAAAAGAGGTGCTTTTTGCCGCGGAGGTAAATTCGTCCGTCAGTGAAGGCGGGGCTGGCCTGGCTCTCCTCGCCGATTTCATTGCGGGCCAGCTCCTTGAACTCCGGGCCCGCTTGGGCAATCACCATCGCGCCCTTTTCCGACATCAAATAGAGCCGACCATTGGCCAAGGAAGGGGAAGCCTTAAATTCCAATTCCAACTCTTTTTCATACACCTTGGCCCCCGTCTGGACATTGTAAGCGGTGAAGATGCCCGAGCTGGTCATTAGGTACACCTGCTGCCCGTCGCAGAGGGGGCTGCAAATGTCCGGGATGCCGTCCTCCGCTTTCCATGCCACATGGGTTTTGGTGACATCGCCATGGCCGTCGGGCTTGGTGGCGTAGAGCGTTTCATTGGCGGTGATGACGAATCCGGCGCCGAACACGGGCGAGGGCGTTATTTCGCCATTGCCGATTTTTGCCCGCCACCATTCCTTGCCGTCAGCGGGGTTGTAACTGATCAGCCAGGGATTGCCGCAGGCGATCAACTGTTCGCGTCCGGCCGCCGAAATCACGATGGGAGTGGACCAGGTCGCCCCCACCGGCCGGGGAGCGGTCCGCCAGACTTCCTGGCCGGTGGCGGTGTTCAGGGCCAGGATGCGGGATTTATTGGAATCCTCATCGCCTTCATCGAACTGAATGATCAAGAGGTTCTTATAAACCTCCAGGGAAGTGGAGTAACCATAATGGTTGTCGGGCTTGCCCAGGTTGCGCGCCCAGACCGCCTGGCCTTGGTAATCAAAAGCGACCACGTCGCCGGTTTCGAAAATCGCGTAAAACCGCCGCCCATCCGTGGCGCCGGTCGAGGTGGCAAAGTAATGCCCCTCCTCGTCCTCCTTGGGCAGCGGTTTGCCGGCCTTGCCGACCGGCTGTTGCCACAGCAGCTTGCCGGTGTCGGCATCATAGCAATAGACCTCGCGCCGGGCGGAATCACCGCCGGTCAGAAAGACGCGATTGCTCCATACCACCGGCGAGTTGGGGCTCGATAGGGGCGTAGGGGACTTCCATAACACCCCATCCCCGCTTGCCCTGTTCCACAACATGGGAGTATTGGTGAAAGTCGAAATGCCCGATCCCTGCGGCCCGCGAAAGCGGGGCCAATAACGGGCGATTTCCTCGGCGGCAGGAATTGAGGTGTCCACCGCCGGCAAGAGGGAAGCCGGCGGCTTGGCGCTCAAGTTCAGAGCCGCGTCAAGATGGGTTTCGGTCGAATGCGCAACCCACCAACCCGCGCCGGCGAGAAGGGCGGCCAGGCCCGCCACCGCCCAGCGTGAATGCGCGGCATCCTGATCGTATTTCTCCGGATTCGCGACGTATTTGCCCCGCCGCGGCAAACGCTTGCGCCAAGTGGCATAGTGAAGAGCGGGCAGCAGCGCCAAGACGCCCCCGAACAACATCCAGCCGCTTTGCCCGGCCATTTTCAAGTAACCCAGGTATTGCTCCCGCAGTCGCCGGTCCAAGGCGCGAATCTGCTGCTTCAGCGATTCATTGACCGGATCGCGCGCCAGCTCGGCCTTCAGCCGCGTCAGTTCAGGATTGTTGATGGGGTCCGCTGCCCGGCTGCGAAAGAAATTCACCAGCAGAACAACGGCCACGATCGCGCAATAAACGCCCGCCACCCAGGCGGTGCGGCGCGCCGGAATTTTCCACGGATGATCGTCCGGGGAGCCTGTTGGCGACGTTGGCTTGGTGTTGGCGGCCGTGGTCATGCGGCGGGCGGTTCGGGCCTGACGGCGGTGAGCGGTATGGTTTTGGCGCGCAGTTCCCGTTTGATGCGGGCTTGCTCGTTGGGACAATGAGTGTAACAGCGGGCGCAGGCGACGCAATTGGCGCGGTCCGGCTCGAAATTGCACCGCTGATGGCGGAGGTTGAGACTGCGCAGCTTCAAGCCGATAACCAGCCCGGCGAAAGCCCCCCAAAGCCAACCACCGGTGACCAATCGTCCGCGGATTCGCAGGGCTTCGGCGTAAAGCGCTTCCTTGGCTTGGCCGGTGTCATAAAAGGCCCGGCTGGCCTCCGTCGTTTCCACGCCTTTGACCGTCGCCTCCAAAGCGACTTGGTCCGCCAATGCCACGGTGGCGTGAAGTTTTGCGGCCGGGGCCGCCAGGCGTCCGCCCAGCCAAGCGCCGCCCGCCATTAGCACGGGGATCAGCGCGACCGCCAGCAATCGCCGGCGGCGTTGTTTTTCAGGATCGCCCGCCGGCAGCAGGCCGGTGGGTTCGGCAATCGCGCCGTAAGGGCAGGCCACGTCGCATAATTGGCAATGCACGCAGTCTTCCGGCAGCAACGTGACATTCCATTTGGAGAAGCGCGAGACAAGGCTCAGCAACGCGCCATAGGGGCAGAAAAAACGGCAGTAAGGCCGGCCAATGACCGTGCCGACCATCAGAAAAATCGCGCCGGTGGCCACCATCGTCAGACTGCCGCTGCGCCGGTAAAGGGCGATAAACGGATCATACTCGCAGAACAAGAAGGCGGCGCCCGTGGCGGCGAAAAGAATGCCGGCCCCCAGGTAAATATACGGGATCACGCTCAAGGCATGCTCGATCCAAGGTTTCACAGCCAGCGGTTTGACCACCACCAAATCCTGGATGGCGCCCAGCGGGCAGACGGCGGCGCAAAAGACGCGCCCAAAAAACACCGCAAACACCAGCGGCAACAGAAAAAAGGCCAGCACCGCGACCGGCAGCGCGTAACCGGAGTTGAACAGGGCGAGCGCGACATCCTGGGTGGAGCCGACCGAGCAAACACAGCCTTGGCGGTAGAAACCGAAGTAAAGCACGGAAAAAACGGTCAGCCAGAGCACGTGCTTGCGCGAGCGCAGCTTGAGCACAAAATAAGAAGCCAGGGACAGGGCCGCCAAAAGCACGAACACATCGAGGTATTGCAGCCATTGCGCCCGCGGGGCCGGCGAGGCGGTGGGCGGAAAAGTGTAACCGGACTCGAAATCCGGCGGCGGGAATCTTTCGACGCCGTAGCCCGCAGTTGCCGAAAGGAACAGGCTTGGCAGCATCAGCAATAGCGGGAGCCAGCGAACGCCAGCGCTGAAAATTTGGTGGCTCAAATTTGTCCCCGAGCGTGGTCGCCAGGACATCATAACCAGCTTGCGCAGGCTCCAACGCGGTTCGGGGGAGGGCATGCGCGAAACCGGTTTTCGCGGAAATCCCTCCTCAAGGGCAACGACCGGGGCAAGGGATAACAACGCCCCCCAAACACGCCGCCCGCCGGCCTTGACCCCCGCCCCTGCGGCGGTGGTTTCCGGTTCGCCTGCCCCGCGCCCGTTGCCGATGCCTTGGCCCCTCATCCGTGATGCTCCCGCGATTTGTAAAGATAGGGTCGGTGGACCGGCACCCGCTGAATGGCCCGGGAAGGGCAAGCGACCGCAATCGCGCATTCGTTGCAATTCACGCAACGATCATGGCGGATTTGCAGGAAAAACGAGCCGTTGCCAAAAAGCGTGCAACCCTTGACGCACTTGGCGCAGCCGATGCAGAGCTCCTCGATGATGGTGTAGTCGTAGTAGGGGTCCTCGTCCTTGAGCGCCGTACGCTTGATCGCGCCGGTGGGGCAGACCTGGTTTTCCGCGCCGGTGTCCAAGGCAATCGGCTCCGGCTCGAAATATCCCGTGCACAGCTTGCAATAGCCGCACATTGGATACATCTGCACACACTTGACCGCCGAAGGCTGCAATACGCACTCCGTCGCGCATTTGCCGCACCAGACACACTTGTAAGGATCAATCTGCCAGAGGGTGTTGGGCGCGGCGGTTTTGGCGGCCACCACCCCCGCCAGCACGCCCATTCCGGCCAGCGCCGCGCCGCGCCCCGCTTCGCTTAAAAACTCGCGGCGGGATTCCCCGGCGGGATTCGGCGTTTTTTTTCCGGGACAACTCATGGGTATCAGGACGCCTTGGCGTCGGCGCGCCGGGCCATAATCCGCACCTCTCCGGCCAACTGGTCGAGCAGATGCACGCGGCCCTGCGAATCCACCGCCGCGTCCATGCCGGCCATCGAACCGTCCGATTTCCCCAGACCGGCGCCGGTGCGCAGGCTTTCCGGGAACGATTCGGGACCAGCCACCACGCACTCGAATTCGCCTTTTGCGGAATAGACCTTTACGCGGGGCAATCCTTTCTCGCAGGTGACCACCCGGCCATCCGGCAGCAGGGCGATGTTGATCGGATTGCAGCAGCCGCAGAAGCCCTCGATGCCCATCGTCGGCTTGCCCCAGGCAAACTCGCGATCCCCGTCAAAGGTGTAGGCCTCCACCAGGTGCCGCCCCGGGTTGGTGACCCGCAGCAGGCCATCCCGGGCGATTTCCACATCCAGAAACGGGCTGGGGCAAATCAGGCCGGGAATGTTGCGGGCGGCGTTCTTTTCGCCAATTCGGCCCAGCAGTTTGCCGGCCGGGTCGAAGCGTAAAACCACCCGGTTGCCGGCGTCCGCGGCAAAAACATCGTTTTCCGCCACCGCCAGGCCGGTCAGCCACGTTTTCGCGGCGCTGATTTTCCACGATTGTTGCGGCTTGCCGGCGGCGTCCAACCGCACGATTTCCTCGCGCAAACCGGCATAGACCACCCCATTGGCGGCCATCGCCAGACAGCGCACCGGTTGACCAAGGTCCGATTCAAAACGGCGGTTCAAATTTTTGTCCAAGCCGAAAACTTGGTTTCCAGCGGCCAGGCAAATGGCGTCTTCCGGGCCAATGACCACCCGCCGGGCGTTCTTGCCCGGAACCGGGTACCGGCCCGCCTGCTCGTATTGGATCAGCTTGGCATCAGTCTTGAACAGGTGATCCACCTTGTATTCGTAAGGATTGCTTTTTTTTGCCGGCGCCGCGGAGGCCGTCGCGCCGGCGGCCAAGACGCCGGCGCCCGCTTTTAGAAAGCCGCGACGGTTAAGAGCCGTTGGTGTTTTAACCGGTTTCACGACGGACCTCCTTTTGTTTGATTCCGGGCTTCCCGGGCCAACGGCAGTCCGCAGGTTTTCCAAGCGCGGCAGCTTTGACAAACCGCCGGCCGGGAAAAGTTGGCGGCACAGGCCCCGGGACGGTTGCGCGCATACAAAAACCCCGCCAGGGCGCCCAAGGCTCCCAGCGTCAAACCGCGGGCAAGATGTCCCACGAAAGCTCGACGTTCCAAGCGCGTGTTCATTCTCTATATCACCAGCCGCGCCAACCGTGTGCGCAACGGGTTGTTGCTTGTCAATTTACCCTAATTACGGGCGGCGACAATATCCTTTCTGCGCAAAAATTAACATAATCGCAAGGCTCAAGTTTCAAATTCCCATGCTGGACAGGACTGGTCTGCTGATGAGTGCTTGGGATAGACGACAGGCGCCCCCTCACCCTGCCCTCTCCCCCCGAGGGGGGGAGAGGGAGAACGTCGCCCACGGTGACTAATTTTGTATTGCATCCCGGAGATCATACAGTAAGCAGGGTCGCTTCACCGTTTCCTTGGCCGGCAAGACCCGGTGGGGGCCCACACTATCGGGTTCATTGAGGTTGTGGATATTGAGTGTCGCTGCCGGAGTGCCGGTTCTTGGCGAAAGCATAGCGGCCCCGGGCGGTCGCCTTGCCACCCGTTTTCGGTTTGACTTACGGCTTGTAGATGACAGCATTTCCGCAACAAGCGAAAGGAAAAATCCATGCCCCAAGCAATAATGGATCCTGAGGAAGTGCGGCGGTTCGCCGACGAGCTGCAACGATTCAACCGGGACTTGCAGAACCGCCTGTCCTCGTTGCAGGCGCGGTTTTCCGCGCTGGGGGACACCTGGCAGGACCAGGAGCAGACCAAGTTTGCCGATGAATTCAAAACCACCATCCGGGCGCTGAAGAAATTCATTGAAATTGCCGACCAGCACGCACCCTACCTGATGCGCAAAGCCCAGCGCATCGAAGAGTATTTGCGACAAAAGTAAAGCGCCATGGCCGAACAAGCCCAAGTCACTTCGATCGAAGCCATTGAAGCCTTCCGGTCGGACCTCATTGTCTATTTAAGCCGGGCGCGGCCGCTGTTGGAGGACATCTGCGACGAGGTCATGCGCACGCGCGTCTGGCTGCAAAATGAGCAGCGGCTGCATTGGGAGGCCCAGGTGCGCAAGCGCCTCAAGGCCCTGGAAAACGCCCAGCAGGCCCTGTTCAGCGCCGGCATGGCCAACCTGCGCTCCCCAACCGTCGCCGAGCAAATGGCCGTGCAGCGGGCCAAGCACGCCCTGGACGAAGCACAGGAAAAACTCAAACGGGTAAAGCAGTGGAGCCGGGAATTCGACAACCGGGTGGAACCGCTGGTTCGGCAATTGGAATCCCTGCGCACCTTGCTGGCCAGCCAAATGCCCAAAGCCGCCGCCACGCTCGCCCAAATCATCAAAGTCCTCGCCGCCTACACTGGCATGAAATCGCCCGCCTTTAATGACGTGATGGCCGCCGCCGAGGAAGCCGGCCTCGGCGAACCGTCCGAAACCGCGCCGGACGCGGCCGGCGCCGCGCCAGAAACCCCCGCCCCATGAGCATCAGTTCCAACGGCAAACGATTGATCCTGACCACCAAGGATTTGTTCCTGAAATGGGAACAAACCAAAAACTTCTGGAAGGACGCCCGCAGCCGGGAATTCGAACAAAAATTCCTCACCGAACTGCAGGCCAACACGGACAAATCCGCCGAAGTGATCGAGCAATTGGACAAACTAGTGGCCAAAATCAGGAGCGACTGTGAGTAAGTTTCCAGGAATACCCGAGGTTTTGGCGCTGCTGGACGAGCTGAAAAGCACGGTCACCGACTTCGCCGCGCGCGAGCGAAAAATCGAACAGGATTTCCGGGAAAAATCCGCCGCGGCCCGCAAGCATTTGCAAGAGGACATCGCCGAACTTGAGGAGGCCCTGGCGGCCGAAATCCGCGCGTTGGAAACCGCCTGGCAGGCCGACCGGCAAAAAATCCGGAACGGCCATGAACAGCGCAAAAACCGCATCCGGGACGCGCATCGCAACAGCCGCAAGCGGGCTTTGGAGCGAATAGACCAGCACGAAGGACAGCGCAAATACGACCTCCAGAAGACCCAACTGGACGCCACCCGGGCGCACGACGACGGGCTGGTCAATGCGGAAGCCGCTTACGCGCAATTTAGCTCCCAGTTGGCCGAAAACCGCGCCGGCTTTGAAGCGCTGGAAGCCGACGCGCAAAGGGCCTTCGGCGGCTACCGGCGTTTCCTCAAATTGCTTGCCAAACCGCCCCAGACTCCCGCCCCCGACGCCGCCAAGGATGAATACCAACTGCTGGACGAACTAACCCAGCTTTACGCCCAAACCAAAGCGGAACTCTCCCGGTTCCGCAAACGGCCGGCGCCGTTCTTTTTCCGGGCGCTGCCGCCCTGGTTTATTTTTCCCCTGCTCGCGGCGGGCTTGGCCTTGTCGGTGCTGACGCAACGCGGCGATCCGCTCGCGCTTAAAAACATTTTCGAGCTGCTGAAAATCACCCCCGCTCAGGCCATCGTCGGATTCGCGTCCGCGCTGGTTTTGACGCTGGCGGCCTATTTCCTGGGCCGCCGCTCGGGCGCCGCGCCCGCGCTGGCGCTGGCCCAAAAACTGGAAAAAGCCCGCCAGGCCCACAATCTTGGCCTCGAAAAATCCGCCGCCCGCCGCGTCCGCGAAATCGAGCGGATCGAAAAGGAATTTGCGGACACCAAGCAAATGGTGGCCGAAAATTGGGAGGCGACCCTGAAGGAGGCCGAGGATTTGCGCGAATCGTGGCCGCGGCACCTGGAAGAAAAGTTCACGCGCGCCAGCGCAACAAACGACGCCCAACTGCAACAGCGTCTGGAGCGGCGACAGCGGGAGCATGAGGCGGAGGCACGAGGGCGGCGAGAGCGGATGGAGGCGCGCCGGCAGGCATTGCAAAGCGCCTGCGACGGGCGCCTGGCCGCGTTGAGCGCCGCCCACGAAGCCAGTTGGCAGCGTCTGACCGATGAATGGCATCGGCGCCTCCAGCCATTGACAGAGGCTTTGCAGGCCGCCCAAAAGGCGGAAGAAGCCCTCTTCCCGCCTTGGAAAAGGGAGCTATGGGAGAATTGGAGGCCCCCAACGGAGTTTCTGAACGTGGTGCGTTTCGCCCGGCTGGAAACCGACCTGAAGCGGCTTTGCGAGGCGGTTCCTGTCAGTCCGCGGTTGGCCTTTCCCCTATCCGGAAGCTTCGGTCTGCCCCTGGCGTTAAGCTACCCGGATCACGGCTCCATTCTCTTTGAAACCACCAAGATGGGCGGAGACGATGTGGTCGGCGCGCTTAACAACATCATCCTGCGCCTGTTCACCATCTTCCCGGCGGGCAAGCTCAGCCTGACCATCATTGATCCGGTCAAGCTCGGGCAAAATTTCGCCGGGGTGATGCACCTGGCCGACTACGAGGAAAACCTGATCAACGGGCGCATCTGGACCCAAACCCAGCAGATCGAGCAGCATCTCACCGATCTCAACGAGCACATGGAGAAGGTGATTCAGATGTATCTGCGCAACGAATACGAGACCATCGCCGAATACAACGCCCAGGCCGGCAATCTGGCCGAGAAATACCATTTCGTGGTCGTGGCCGATTTCCCGGCCAACTTCAGCGATGCCGCCGCCCGCTCCCTGTTGCGCATCGCCGCCAGCGGCGCGCGCTGCGGCATTTACACGCTTATTCACTGGGACCACCGCCACACGCCTCCGCAGGATTTTGTCCCGGCCGAGCTGCGCAAAAGCAGTCTTTGCCTGACCTGTCACGGCGACCATTACCGCCTGGTGAATCAATACCGGCCCGGCACAAGACTGGTGCTCGATGCCCCGCCTGACCCCGAATTCGCCACTGAATTCCTCCATCGGGTCGGCAAGTGCAGCGTCGGTTCGACGCGCGTCGAGGTGCCCTTCGCCCAGGTCGCCCCCGCGGAGACCGAACGCTGGACGGTCGAAACTTCCGAGGAACTTCGCGTCCCCATTGGCCGCACCGGCGCCGCCAAGCTGCAATACCTCGCCATTGGCAAAGGCACCCGCCAGCACGCGCTGGTCGCCGGCAAGACCGGTTCCGGCAAATCCACCCTCTTTCATGTCATTATCACCAACCTCGCCCTCTGGTGCCGTCCCGAACAGGTGGAGTTTTACCTGGTGGACTTCAAAAAAGGCGTCGAGTTCAAATGCTACGCCACCTGGCGGCTGCCTCACGCGCGCGTGGTGGCCATCGAGAGCGACCGGGAATTTGGCCTGAGCGTGCTGCAGCGGGTGGATGACGAACTCAAGCGCCGCGGCGACCTTTTCCGCAAACTCGGGGTGCAGGACATCCCCGGCTACCTGCGGGCCGGCGGCGCCGAGCCGATGCCCCGCTGCCTGTTGCTGATTGACGAGTTCCAGGAATTCTTTGTCGAGGACGACCAGATTTCACAAACTGCGGCGGTATTGCTGGACCGGATTGTGCGGCAAGGCCGCGCCTTCGGCATCCACGCCATGCTGGGCTCGCAGACGCTGGGCGGCGCTTACACGCTGGCCCGCACCACCATGGGCCAGATGGTGATTCGCATCGCGCTGCAATGCAACGAGGCGGATGCCTATCTTATCATGGACGAAAACAACGCCGCTCCGCGCCTGTTGTCGCGCCCCGGCGAAGGCATTTACAACGACAGCGCCGGCACCATCGAAGGCAACAGCCCCTTTCAAACCGTCTGGCTGCCGGACGACGAGCGGGACGCCGCCCTGGAGCAGGTGCGAACCATCGCCGGGCCCATTTCGAAATACCCGGGCCCGATCGTGTTCGAGGGCAACGCCCCGGCCGACGTGCGGGAGAATCACCTCCTGCGCGCCTTGCTGGAAGCCGGCTCCTGGACGCCGGCAACCCTTCCTCGCGCCTGGCTGGGAGCTCCCAATTCCATCAAAGGCCCAACCGAGGCGGCCTTCCGCCGCCAAAGCGGCAACAACTTGCTGATGGTGGGGCAGCGCGAGGAGGCGGTCCTGGCTATTGTCTCCGTCGCCCTCATTTCCCTGGCGGCGCAATACCGGCCCGGTCAGCTCCGGTTGATCGTGCTGGAGAGTTTCGCCCCCGGCTCCACGGAGAAGGCTTGGATTGAGCGCGTCGTCCGGGCGATTCCCCACGAAACTCTCTTGGCCCGGACCCACGAGTTGGATGGCGTTTTGGCCAAGCTGGCCGGCGAATTGAAAGAGCGCCTCGAAGGTGAACCGGCAACCGCCGACCGCACCACCTTCCTTTTTATTATCGGCCTGCAGAATTTCAAAAAACTGCGGCAGGACGACGATTTCAGTTTTGGCCTGGGCGGCGGCGACGAGGCCGGCAACGCCGCGGCCAATTTGAGCAAAGTGGCCAGCGAAGGCGCCAGCCTCGGATACCATGTGGTGGCGAGCGTGGACACCTACAACAATGTAAACCGTTTTCTGGGCCGCAAGGCGCTGACGGAATTTGAAATGCGCGTTTTGTTTCAAATGAGCGCCAACGATTCCGCCAGCCTTTGCGACAATCCAAAAGCCAGCGGCTTGGGATTGCATCGCGCCCTGTTCTACAACGAACAGGAGGGCTACCTGGAAACCTTCCGGCCCTACGCCCTTCCCGCGGCGGAATGGGTGGAGGAAGCCGGTCGGAACCTGGCCCGCCTCGCCGGGTCCGCCACGCCCCCAACCCCCGCCGCCCCATGAAAGCCGTAGCCCTGACCCAACTATGCCGGCTGGAGCTCGTCGAGATTGCCACGCCGCGAATTCGCAGCCCAGGGGATGTCCTGCTCAAGATCGAAAAAGTCGGCGTTTGCGGCTCGGACCTCCATTACTTCGAAACCGGACGGATCGCCAGCCGTCAGGCCAGTTTCCCTTTCGTCCTTGGCCATGAATGCTCGGCCACGGTGGTGGAAACCGGTCCGGCGGCGCGCCGCGTGCGTCCCGGCGACCAGGTCGCGGTGGACCCGGCCATGAGTTGTTTCACCTGCGACCAATGCCGCCAAGGCCGCCCGCACACCTGCCGACATCTGCGTTTCTTGGGGTGTCCCGGCGAAGCGGATGGCTGTTTAAGCGAATATCTCGTGATGCCGGAGCCGAGTCTCTACCCCACGCGCGGCCAGTTATCGCCGGAGCAGGCGGCGCTGTGCGAACCGCTGTCCATTGGCATCTATGCGGTCAAACTGGCCGGCCTCACCGCCGGCATGAACATCGCCATTCTCGGCGGCGGCCCGATTGGCCTCTGCGTTTTGCTGGCCGCCCGCCGCACCGGCGCGGGAAAGATTTTTCTCACCGACCGGGTGCCCGAGCGGGTGAGTTTCGCGCGCCAGGCGGGAGCGGACTGGACTGGCAACCCGGACACGGAAGACGTGGTCAACCGCGTGTTGACCGCGTCGCCTGAAGGCCTGGATTTGGTGTTCGAGTGCGCCGGCCAGCAGGCCGCGCTGGATCAAGGGATTGAACTGCTGAAGCCGGGTGGACGCCTGGTCATCGTGGGCATCCCGCGCGAGGAGCGGGTCGCTTTTCACATTGACTCGCTGCGCCGCAAGGAGATTGCGGTGGTGAATGTCCGCCGGCAGAACAACTGCGTCTCCGCAGCCATCGAGGCGGTGGCCTGCGGCGCCATCCGTCCAGACTTCCTTGTTACCCACCGTTACCGGCCGGAAACGGCCCAAGCGGCCTTCGAAACCGCAGCCGCCTACCGGGATGGAGTCATCAAGGCGCTGATCGAGTTCTAAATGAACTCGTTGATGAGGTTCTCCAAAAACTCCTGGCGTCCGCTGGCATTGGGAGCGGCCTCGCCCTTTCGCAGCGCGTAGCTGGCGAGCTGCTTGAACCCGACTTTGCCTTGCTCGATTTGCGCGCCAATGCCTTTATCCCAGGAGGCGTAACGCTGCCGCACAAACTCTTCGAGACGGCCATCCTTGCGAATGGCGGCGGCAATCTTCAAACCCCGGGCAAACGTGTCCATGCCGCCAATGTGCGCATGGAACAAATCCACCGGCTCGAAACTTTCGCGGCGCACCTTGGCGTCGAAATTCACGCCGCCGGTGGTGAACCCGCCGTATTTGAGAATGGTCAGCATGACCTGGGTGGTCAGGTAAACATCGGTCGGGAACTGGTCGGTGTCCCATCCCAGCAGGGTGTCGCCCGTGTTGGCGTCAATCGAGCCCAGCGCGCCGGCCGCGCCGGCCACCTCCAGTTCGTGCTGCATGGTGTGGCCCGCCAGCGTCGCATGATTGGTTTCAATGTTCAGCTTCAGGTGCGGCAGCAGGTCGTATTCGCGCAGAAAATTGAGGCAGGCCGCCGCGTCCGAATCATATTGGTGCTTGGTTGGCTCCTTGGGCTTCGGCTCGATGTAAAACTGGCCCTTAAAACCAATCTCCTTCTTGTAGTCCACCGCCATGTGCAGGAATTTCGCCAAGTGGTCCAGTTCCCTTTTCATGTCGGTGTTGTAGAGGGTCGAGTAGCCCTCGCGCCCTCCCCAAAAAACGTATCCCGCCCCGCCCAGTTCATGGGTCACCTCCAGGCATTTTTTCACCTGCGCCGCCGCGTGGGCGAAAACATCCGCGTTGCAACTGGTCGCCGCGCCGTGCATGTAGCGCGGATGGGCAAACAGGCACGCCGTGCCCCACAGCAGCCGGACGCCGGTGCGCTGCTGCTGCTCCTTGAGCACTTTCACCACCGCGTCCAGATTGCGGTTGGTTTCGCTTAAATTGCGGCCTTCCGGCGCGACATCGCGGTCATGGAAAGCGTAAAAAGGCGCGCCCAGCTTGGAGATAAACTCGAAGGCGGCCCGCGCGCGCCGTTGCGCGTTCGCCACCGTCTCGGTGCCGTCGTCCCACGGACGGATCATCGTGCCCGCGCCGAAGGGGTCCGCGCCGCGCCCCCGAAAGGTGTGCCAATAGACCACGGAGAAGCGCAAGTGCTCCTTCATGGTTTTGCCTTCGACCACCTCTTCGGGGTTGTAATGTTTGAAGGCCAGCGGGTTTTTTGACTGCGGGCCTTCGTAAACGATGCGGCTGATATCAGGAAATGCGGCGGGCATAAATGTGTTTCTAATTTTTTGTTATCTGCGTCTCGCGCGCAGTTAAAGGCAAAATAGGGGCGCCAAGCAAGCCCTTTTTTCCACGGGCATGAAGTCCGCCCCTTTCCGGCCAAGGGCGCAAAAAAGGGACCGTCCTGGGAAGGCGGTCCCTGTTTGCAGGTTCGGTTTAGGCGCGGTCGCGCGAATCGTCAAACCGGCGTTCGCGGTAGCCGCCGCCGGGCGGGCGGGGCGGGCGCTCTTCACGCGGACGGGCGATGTTGACCGTCAAGGACCGCCCTTGGAATTCCTTGTTATGGAACTGTTCCACCGCCTTGTTGGCTTCCTCCGGCGTGGAATACTCGATGAAGGCAAACCCCCGGGATTTGCCGGTGAATTTATCCAACATTACGTTGACCGAAGTGACGACCCCCGCCTGGGCAAAATAGTCATGGAGGTCGCTCTCGCTGGTCTTGTAGGACAGGTTGCCCACAAACAGTCTGGACTCGTTCATACTCTCGATATGCTGCCGTTCAAAAGAAAGGCGTTGGGGTTTCTGCACTGGCACGAAACTTGGCGCCATGCCTATCCGGCTCTTTCCGGCACCAGTCTTTCTGACACCAACCACACAATTCTTTCAACTGACGGGAGTTTTCTTATCATAAATCCCAGGCAAGTCAACAACCCAGTTGCGGCTAGGGCGAGGCGAGCGGCGTCCGGCTTTCCCCCAGCATCTCGATCGCCTTTTTAAGCCCGCTAAGTTGAAAGGGCTTGGCCAGATACAAATTGCCGGTGGATTCGAGGAATGTCCGCGTCTCCTCGTTGACCGTGTCGCCCGTGAGAAAAATGATGCGCCGCGCCAAGGCCGGCGAGTGCTCCTTGACCGCGAGGAAGAACTGCCGACCGTCCATCGTCGGCATGCGCATGTCCGAAATCACCGCGTCGAACCGTTCTTGCTTTATCAGGGACAACGCCTTGGGCGAGGAGGAACAGCAGACCGGCTCGTAACCCAACAAACCCAGCATTTCCCCGAGCATGTCGGCAATCACCTTTTCATCGTCCACCACCAATACTCGCTGCGGAGCTCTGGACTGGGCGCCGGCAACCGGCCCGCGCTCCACCACCGGCGCCGAAGGCTGGCTCTCCTCGGCGGTTTTGGCCGTCGCGGGGGTTCCCTCCAACAACGGAAATTCCAGCACAAAACAAGCGCCGCCGTCCGGCGGATGCTCGAGGCGGATGGCGCCTTGGTGCTCGGTCATAATACTGTGGGCGATGGACAGCCCCAAGCCCGTGCCGGCGCCAACCTCTTTGGTGGTAAAAAACGGCTCGAAAATTTTGGCTTCGAGCTGCGGCGGAACCCCCGGCCCATTGTCACGGACCGCCACGCGCACCCCGCGGCCGGCCGCTTGGGTGGCGATGGACAAACGGCCCATGACCCCGCGCCCGGCCATCGCCTGGATGGCATTGTTGACCAGAATGACCATCACCTGCTGCACCTGGTCGGCATCCGCCAACACCGGCGGCAGCGCCGGGTCCAAATCCATCTCCACCTCCACCCCCGCGACCCGCACCGCGTATTTGCGCAGGTCCACCACTCGCTGGATGATTTCATTCAAGCTCACCTTTTCCCGCTGCGGCGGATGCTCGCGGGCAAAGGCGAGGAAATTCTGCACCAACCGGGCGGCGCGGTTGCTTTCCTGGGCAACTTTTTCCAGACTGGCGCGCGTTTCCGGACTCAAGGAGTGATGGCCAAGAACCACTTCGAGGTAGCCTTTAACGACCGCCAAAGGATTGTTCAATTCATGGGCCACACCGGATATCATCTGGCCCAAAGCCGCCAGTTTCTCGGCCTGCCGCAGTTGCTGCTCCAACTGCGCCCGCTCGGTCAACTCGTGCAGGAACAGCATCAGCGCCGGCCCGCCGCCGCAATGGGTTTCCAAAATTTGGATTTCCACCGGCGCGACGTTCCCGTTGCCAAACCGCACGAACAACGGGCGCTGTTGACGCGCCCAAGCCGCGAATTCCGCCCCGCCGGCGGGCGCCGGCCCGCCACCCGGAGCGGGCTGGCAAAACATGCGGAAATTCAGGGCGCGTCCTGAGTTATCGTCCGCCCGCAGCAATCGCGCGGCCGCCTGGTTTATTTCCAACACCTCGAGGTCGGCGGCCTTGACAATGACAATGGCCTCGCCGGCATGATGGAAAAGGCTGTGGTATCGTTCCTCGCTGGCGGCGGCCCGGCTTTGCCAGACGGATTTGGCGTCCGCCTGGGATCGCAGGTTTTCGAAGGCCATCGCGTGTGTTTTGCGCGCCTCCTCGAGCACCAGCACAATCATGCTCACCGCGATAAAAAGCTGCAAAACGGTGGCGGCAAAGAAACCCGCGCCAAAAAGCTCGGGCACCCGGTAGAGAAACGGGTGGCCGGCATGAAACAGGCCCCAAAGCAGAAAACCCACCGCCAGCAAACCCGCGCCAATAAAACGGCGGTTGCGCCGGTAAACAAAAAAACACCACGCCACCCGCCCGCTAGCCAGCGCGATCAAACCGAAAATGGGCAGCCGCATTTGCAGTGGATCATCAAGGTAATGCGCTCCGTAGAAGCTCCAAACATAAAGAAACGCCATGAACAGGCCGAAGGACGCCTGTCCGACCCGCTGCCCGAGAAAGCGCGCGCTGCCCCAGAACAAAAACAGGGCCACCGTGCTAATGCAACTCTGCTTGAACGTTTCCAGCCAGGGATAAACGGCCTGGTAATCAAGGCTGAAATTGAGGGTCAACCATAGGGCGTAAAAGAGCCAGCCGGCCGCCCAAATAGTGAAATAGCGACGCTTCGTGTAATGGTTGAGGTAGAAAAAAAGGCCCACCAAAACCCACACGCTCAGAAGCGACACCGCCAATGCCTGCTTCAAATACTGACCAGGCACAAACAGGTCAAACCCCAGTTCTTCCGCCATACAACTTGGTGCGTAAAACCGCCTTACTTTTATGGCAAATCGTGGACGCTGCCAAATAAAAAACGACGGCTGGTTTCCCAGCCGTCGTCTTTGCAAAACCGCCAATCCGCGGTGGCTTATGGATTCAAGGTGACTGTCAGGCTGTTGGTGCCGCTGAATGCCCCGGCGGAGTCTTTCATCCATACATTGACCGTCGCCACAGCCGGCGCCACCAGATTGGTCACGGCAGGTGACAGTTTGTATTCCAAGGCGCCGGTAGCCTTGTTCACCTTGGGCAGAGCGGCAAAGATGGCCTCGCCGTTGGTGCTCACATAGTATTGCCCCACTGTTTGGACGAGTTCATCCAAGGCCGTGGGCGGGCCGTAGGTTATCGAGCCCAAGTCAACCACCACATTCGTCTTGTTCGCCAAGTGGGCGGACAGAGGTCCGTTAATTTCAATGTCCGGATTGCTCACCAGCGCGAACGATGGGGCGTCATTCACCGGCGAGACCGTCAGGGCCACCTTCACCTCCGCCCGGCCTTCCGGGCCATTGTCGAAGTTGTTGTCCCGCACGGTGAATGTCAGCAGGGTCTTGCCGTTGACATCCGGCTGCGGGGTTACCGTGATCAGGATGTTGGTGGTATTCACGACGTTGGTCGGCGGTCCGGCCGAGACGACCACGTCCGTTGCCGGATTGATGACGTTGTTGTTGGTGCTGGCTACCTCCACGATGAGGTTTTCCAACGGATCATCAATATCCGTCACATGCAACATCCAGCTTGTCGAACCATCCTCCAGGATGGTTTGCATCGTGACCTTGGTCTTGTTAATGATCACCGGCGCGTCGTTGATATTCGTGATATTGATCGCCAGTTCCACCGGTTCGGACAAATCCTGGCATCCATAGGCCGGATATTTGGTCTTGCCGTTGTCCATGAGCACGAACTCGCCAACCACCGGACCGCCCACAAGGAAGGTGTTCGGCAACGCCTCGAAGCTGAGCACGTTGAATTTGTTAGTGGCCGGTCCCGCCACCGATACTTTGGGATAACCCATAGTGCCTTTGAACAAGTTGGACGGGAAGCCCGACGGGAGGAATTTGTAGGTCTGTTTGCTTTCGTTAAACGGCACCCGGATTTCGTTGGGATCGCCCAGCTTGATGTTCAGCGCGTAATTGGTGATTTTAACAGATTTGGCGTCCTCCCCCACCGTGACCGATGCAAACGCCGGCTGCCAGGACGGCTGGTCGTTCACCTCGAGTATCTTGATGGATATGGTCGCCCAAGCGGAGGTCTTGGTGCCGTCGTCCACGTAGAACCGGATCGAGTCCCCACCGTAATTATTGGTAATCGGGCGATAGAAGCCGGCCGGGCTTTCCGTCGTCGGTTCCGGTGCCGCCAGATTGTAATTAGTGATGTCCAGCACACCGTTGGTGGGCGGCTTGACGATGTAATAGGTCAACGGGCCGCGAGTGCCGCCTAACACCATCGGGAACGCGTGATCCTCGTAAACCGTCCAACTGGCTTTGTAGGCGATTGGTTTCCAGTTGTTGAGCAGGAGGCTGACGGCGTCGGAACCGTCCATCGTGTTCAAATTGGCCACCGCCACATCCGGCAGCGTGTCCTTATTGAAGTCCGCCGCCGCCATAGCCACCGGCCCCGGCCCCACCTCAAAGTAGGCGCCCGGATCCTGCCAGAAGAATTCCAACACCGGCTTGTTGTTGGTCAGGCTATGCCTCCCGTTGCCGGTGAATACGGACACATGATTGTCCTCGGCCAAGGCCACCGCCACGTCCAGATTCTTGTCCTTGTTAAAGTCCGCGATGGCCAAGGCCCGCGGCCCCAGCCCGCTGGAGCCAGCCCCGAAAGCAAGCGAGTTGGCGCCCAAAAAGTTGTTGTTCGCATTGGTGATAACTGAGATGTCGCCGCTGTCGTAGTTGGCCACCACGATGTCGTTCAATTTACTGCCGTTCAAGTCGCCCAGAGCGATGGCATGCGGCCATTCGCCCACGGGAATGTTGGCGGTTAGGATCGGCGCCCCACCCGCGTTGGTCAGCAGGCTGCCGATAGTGCTGAACAGGATGGTGACGCTGTTGTCAGCGGCATTGACCACCGCCACGTCGGGCTTTTGATCTTTGGCCCCTAAAAGGCCCGCCGCCAGATCACGCGGGGCGGCACCCGGCAGAACCGCTGTTTCAGCGGGCGCGCCGTCGGTGAACCCGCCAACCAAGGGACCACGATTCTTCCACCATTCCACCTGGCCGTTGCCCGGCGAGTCATCTCCCGCGCAGAGCACCAGCAAGTCCAGATACGCGTCCCGCATCTTGGCGGCCGCCAAGGCCTTGGGGTTGTCGCCCACCACGTTCAGGGTGTTCCAGATAGCAAAGGAAGCGGATTTCGCCGCAGCGGTGTTGGTCCAGATTTGCACCTGTTTGGTTCCTTCGCATAGCACGGCCAAATCGGTCTTCTTGTCTCCGTTGAAGTCCTGCGCTACCAAGGCGATTGGCTTGATGCTCCCGGGAGTGGGGAAGGCCGGTAACATGAGGCTTTGCGCCAAATCCAAAATATTGGTGGTGGTCAGCTTGTTGGTGCCATTGCCGTAAAGCAGGCTGACCGTGCCGTCATTGTAATTGGCCACCGCCACATCCATCTTCCCGTCGTTGTTAAAGTCGCCCGCCGCGATGGCCCTGGGCGCCATGCCGCCGTCCTGCGGGAACGCCACATCAAAGATATAGGGCAGCACGTCGTCTTGCGACTGAACTTGAATCGTCACCGTGGCCACCGCCGAAGTCAGCGGCCCGCCGGGGGCGTTCGGGTCCACCACAATGAAACTGTATTGGTCTGTGCCGTTAAAACCGGGGATTGGCTGGTATTGGAAGCCGCCCAGAATCGGAACCACCACCCCATTCACGTTCGTATCCACTAGGTAGAATTCCAAACCGGTCAAGGCATCGGGCGAGGTCCACAGGTCGCTGAACCCAACGGTCAATGCCGCGTTTTCGCCGCTGTTGGTGATCACGTTGACCGCGGTCGGAGCGTCATAAGCGTTGTCCACCGTGATTTCGATCAGCGTCGGCGCGCTGGTCAAAGCGCCGCTGTCGTAAGCGACAAAGACGAGGGAATCTAAGCCATTGAAGTTGGTATTGCCCAGATACTCCAGCCGCGCCCCTACCGGTCCCATAGACCACAACTCAAACGTATTGGTAGCCACATTGTTTTCATTGAGACCATACAAAGTACCGTTGGTCGGCAAAACCTGCACCACATAGGCCAATTGCCCGCTGTGATCGTGCGGATCAAAGGCCACCAAATCAATGAAGAACTTCTGATCCTCAAGACCAACCGCCGGGAACGGCTCTCCGACTGGACGCCAATTGACATTCAACACGGTGAAGGCGTATTCCTCATTCACGCCGTCCGATACGGTGATCTCGATTTCCGTAACTCCGCTCATGGGCGTGATGATCGTTCCCGCCGGGGGATCTTGCGTGATGGTTACGGTGGCATCGGGGCAGGAATCGCTCGCTGTCACCTGCGGAACAATGTTCGGGATGACCGCCCCATTGGTTTCATTGGCCGAAATGTTCACACTGGCGGGCGCGCTGGTGATCGTCGGCGGAGTGGTGTCCTCCACCGTCAGGATAGCGGCGTCACTGGTGACTGAACCAGCCTCGTTGCTGATGATAACCCGGTAAGAACCGGCTTTGGACGCCGTCATGTTGGGGATGATCAGGGTGTCGCCCGTGGCGCCCGGAATATTGGTGCCCGCATGCTGCCATTGGTAACTGAGGGGCCCGTTCTGGGCGATCACCTCCAGGAAACCTTCGTCCCCGCATTCCACCGTGCTGGAAGCCGGCTGCTGGGTGATTTCCGGCAGCGCCAAGCCCGTGATTTCCAAACCCCAACCTTCCAGCACATGGATGTCACCGGCTTCAAGGTCCGCCACAAACAAGACCCACTCGCCGTTGGCCTGCTCGCCGTTGAACACACTCAGCATGGCTGGCCGGGCATCCCCGATTACCACCGCCGCCGGATCAGTAGCGCGGCCATCCGGCTCCCAGTCGCCGGTGAGCGGTGACAGCGGGGTCAGGCCGACCGCATGGTCGCCATTCAAGGTCAGCCGGTAAACATGGATGTCCCCGTTGGCGACGCCGTCCTTTAAGCGGACGTTCAGGCCGTCATCGGCATAGCCCAAGTTGTCGCCGGTTCGCCGTCCTGTCCGGTTGACAAGGTGCGAGATTTTGCTCTGCTTGGTAAGATAGACGTACAAATCGCCATTAAACGTGCCGGAAACATTCAAAAGCACGTTGATGGAAGTGATCTGTCCCACCGGGCAGCCTTGGATGTTCATAACGCTGGCCAACCCGGATGAATCACCATCCGGGATGGTTGCACCCACAGTAAGGCTGTTGGTGTAGCTTACAATGCTAGGCTGAGCCTGAAGACCCGCCGACATGGCGACCACCATGCATCCGGCAACGATGAGGCTGCTGATTTTTTTCATACTGTTCTTTATTGGTTGTGGCTTGTTGGGAGTCAATCTACTGGTTGACCATTTTTTTGCAAGCATTTTTTTTATTTTTTTTAAAAATACCGCCAAGCTCCATTCGGGCAACAGTTCGCTTGTCTATTTAGGCGCTCGATTGGGCGATTCTGCCTGTTTTATAATTTCGCGCAATAAAAAAATGCCGGATGGCTCGGCATTTTTCCCGATCCGCGCAATAATTATTCGCAAGTAGCTGATAGATAAATTGTTGCGAGCATAATTCAAGTTGGTTTGTGTTTTCAACGCAATTGCACAGAGCGAGTTCGCGTCTTGCCACTCCTAAATCGCATCGGAGCCGAGGCGAGGAGGCTCTGATATTATGGTGACCACGACTTGGCGCAAATTCGAGCTTTCTTACGTCGGCTCCTTCAACCAAGGGGTTCCGGGGAGGGAACAATGGCAGGCGAAAAGGCCTTTCGAACCAACCTCAGCAATTGCATCAACCGCGCCCACCCCTAAGCCGATGGACCATCGGCCATCAACGGTTATTTTGGGTTCTTCGCTGTTTTCGGTGGAATGGCTGGCCGCCAGCTCCGTCAGGAGCGACATGTTTATAGCCCGCCACGGGCCCCACACCCCCCTCCGCCGTTTGGGGCGGCCTGATTAAGGGTTTTCTTACTTGCGAGAACGAGGAACCTTATTATTGGCCTTTGGCCTTGCCCTTGCCGCCGCCAGCCGCAGCGGCATCGGTGAAGGGCGCCTGCTCAAAGGGACAAGGAGCGGCGGTCACACGCGGGTCTCCGGCTTCCGTGAGCACCTTGAGCAATTGGGCGGCCAGTTCACGTTTCTTTTCTGCGTAAACCGGATCACCGGCGACGTTGACGGTTTGGTCAGGATCCTTGCGCAGATCAAAAAGCTGTTCGGCCGGACGCTTGCCAAAGGCGTAATCGTAATGCCATTTCCATTCCGGCGTGTGGCGCTGGCCGAACAGCCAGGCCTTGGTCGGGCTGGCGTCCATGTCGGCAAACGTCGCAAAAGTGTTTTTCTCCACCTCGCTGATGGCCGGCGCGTCGGTTTCGCTGGTGAATTTAGGATCGCCCATGGGCCAGCGGTCGGGGGCGAAATTGCGAACATAAAGAAAATCCCCGGTGCGCAAAGCGCGGTGGGGATAGGGAAGGTTGCCTTCGCGGGCGGCGCCGACATGGCGCTCGCGGCCGGTGACCACCCAAGTGCGGGCCGGGTCCACCTGCCCCGATTTGTCCGCGCGCAGGACATTCCAGAAGCTGCGGCCGGTCATCACCGCCGGCGGTTTCACGCCGCCGATTTCCAGGAAGGTGGGCGCGAGGTCCATCAGATTGACAAAATCGCTGATCACCCGCCCGCCCTTGCCGCCCGGCACGCGGGCGAGGAGGGCGACGCCCACGCCGAAGTCGTAAAGGTTGCATTTGCCGCCCGGCACTCCCGGCATGCCATGGTCGCCGCTGACCACCACCACGGTGTTATCCAGTTCGCCAATCTCCTCCAGTTTTTTTATCAGGACGCCGACGCCGGCGTCCCAGGCCTGGATTTCGCCCATGTAATCGGTGAAGTCCTCGCGCACCGCGGGCACATCGGGCATGAACTTGGGCAGCCGGCCCTTAAGCGCGTCCGGCTCGATGCCCCAGAGCGCCTTGCCCGAGCCTTTTTCCCAGGTCCGATGGGTGAGAGTGGGGCCGAACCAGTAGCAGAACGGCTGGCCGGGTTGGCGGTCGGCCAAAAAGGCCTCGAAGTTGCCCCGCACCTCGCCGAGCAGTTTGTCGCGCGCCGCCGCGAAGGTCTGGCCTTCCCGCACCATTTTCGTGACGTTTTCGGAAAAATTGTTGAAACCGCCGCCGGCCTTTTCATAGGCGTATTTGCCGGCGCCGTAAGGGGCGTCGTTGGGGGTGCCGGGACTCCAGACCTTGTAGGTTTCGCCAATGTGATAACCGGCGTCGCGCAGCAGCAGCGGGTAACTGGGGATGGCGGGGTCCCAGACGGCGCCCTGCAGGATCGCGCCGCGCCCGGTGCGGAAGAAATACTGGCCGGAGAGCAGCGAACTGCGGCAAGGGGTGCAACTGGGCGAAGTAACGAAGGCGTTTTCAAACAGCGCCCCTTCGCGGGCCAGCCGGTCCAGGTTGGGCGTCTTGAGCAGCCCGTTGATGGAGGGGCGGCTTTCCAGGGCGGCGTAGGCCCTGGCGTGGCGGCCCCAATCATCCGCAAAGCAAAACAGGATGTTGGGGCGCGCGCCCGGTTTGTCGGCGCTCAGGCCGGGCCAAACGAAACTCAGGATTACCAACGGCAACAATAGCTTTCTCATAATTGGCTCGCTGACGCCCGGAAATAGCACACAGCCATGCGGCGCGCGAGCAAAATAATGGCGTTCCGCGCCGCCCTGGCCGCGCCCTGGCCCGAGTGAAATAGCCGGGGATTCAACCCGGAGGCGGCCAGCCGCTCCCCTTTCTGCTGGCCAGCGCCGGACGGGCTTCGCATAATTCCCGCGGCATGATTGGTCCGATTGAATTGCAGCCGGCGGCCGGCGACTTGATCAAATTGGTCGAGGAAATTTTTTCCCCGACCGGGCTGCTGTCGCGCGCGAAGAATTTCGAGTATCGCGAGCCGCAGCAGCGGATGGCGGTGGCCGTGGCGGAGGCGCTGCTGGCCAAGCGGCACCTGGCGGTGGAAGCCGGCACGGGCGTGGGCAAAAGCCTGGCCTACCTGGTCCCGGCCATCTTCTACGCGGTGGCCCATCATAAGAAAGCGGTGGTGTCCACCCACACCATCAATTTGCAGGAGCAACTGGCGAACAAAGACCTGCCGATGCTGGCGCAAATCCTGCCGGTGCCGTTCCAGTTCGCGCTGCTCAAGGGACGGGCCAACTACCTATGCACGCGGCGGCTGCACAAGGCCATGCAGCAGGCCGCCAGCCTCTTTACCAACCCGGAAATCGAAGAGCTGAAACGCATCCACGAATGGTCGCAAAAAACCCGCGACGGCAGCCTGTCCGATTTCACGGACGAGCCGGACCCCAAGGTCTGGGCGCAGGTCTGTTCCGAGCGCGGTCTCTGCTCCCCCAAGCTGTGCGGGCACCAGTCGGACTTTGCCAAAGACCACGCCCCCTGTTTTTTCCAACGCGCCCGCGGCCGTTTCTTGTCCGCCGACGTGCTGGTGCTGAACCACACGCTGTTTTTCACCCTGCTGGGGGGGATGGACGAGGAATCGTCGGGCGGCGTGCTTTTCCGCAATGACTTCGTGATTTTCGACGAGGCGCACAACCTGGAAAAGGTCGCCTCCCGGCACATCGGGCTGAGCGTGTCCAACAGCCAGCTCCGGTGGTCGCTTCAGCGCCTCTGGAATCCGCGCAATGAAAAGGGCCTGCTGGCAACCTTGCGCCGCGGGCGCGAGGTCCGGCTGGTCGCCGATTTGCTCGCGGAAGGCGACAAGTTTTTTGGCGCCATCGAGGAGGCCTGCGACCGCCTCGCCCAAGCCCGCGACGCCGAGGATGACGACCGCCCCTCGCGCGCCCGCGGCAAAAAAGACCGGTCGCGAATATGGACGGAACTGCGCATCCGGCAGCCGGACCTGGCGCCGGACAATGTCACCTTGCCGCTGCAACGGGTGCGCGAGGCGGTGAGCGACCTGGTGAAGATGAGCGAGGACAAGGACATGGGCCAGGAACTGACCGAGGTCAACCGCCGGCTGGTGGACCTGCGCGAGGG